>Ga0182013_10000286_pt1 | contig 68607 bp, 63 predicted proteins | sample 612S2MmetaG_FD_120487 | JGI IMG/M metagenome (GOLD analysis project Ga0182013, IMG submission 120487) | Permafrost microbial communities from Stordalen Mire, Sweden - 612S2M metaG | ecosystem: Environmental > Terrestrial > Soil > Wetlands > Permafrost | place: Sweden: Stordalen | collected... | reverse complement strand
CGTGCGCCACTTTACTCATGGTATTGCTACCACTTTCTCGTTCGACTTGCATGTGTTAGGCACGCCGCCAGCGTTGATTCTGAGCCAGGATCAAACTCTCGTTTGAAACCTGATTGCTTCCCCTAGCCGACGGAGGTCGATTAGGTTCAGCATGCGCCAACACGCTCGAAAACGTGCGGCGCCTTACTTGTGAGAATGATCAAGCCAAACTTGATCGTTTCTCACGACTGGCATGTTCAACCTTATTGTCAAAGATCCTTACGACCTTCCGCCTGAGCGGTGCCGTTTGGATCGAGGCCCAAGCTGTTACACCCGGGTGTCCTCGAACTTATTGCGCTGCCGATTTTGCGTTTGACCGCATCTATCGGCGTTTTTGCGCGAACTTTTTAAAGTTATCGAAAATCCATCTCCTTGTCAAGGTCAATCGTAGGTCTGCCCGAAGCCGCTCCAACTCATTGTGGACGGTTGTTCCTCGTCTGCAGCTTTCGATCAGCCAAGCGGCAAGATGCCGTTCGACACATCGCGCAGCGCAAAATATCAAAGAGCGGCCAGCAATCCATGCTCGAGCCGATAGGGCTCGCGGGAGAATCTCTCCCGGGTCATGCAATGGCTTGTTCTCTGTGGGATTCCCTACAGGGGTTCAGGGGCGCTTGCCTCACCTGACCCAACGAACCAGCTTCCCACTTCCCTCAGACGGGGCAGGCCACACGGCCACCGGGAGGCTCCACTGCTCATCTGCAACTCTCTGAGAGTAGCATATGCCTCTCTCAATTGCAACCGGCGATGCATCTTGCTGCCATCGGCCAATTGCGACTTCCCGAGAATAGCAACAGGGCCGACGGATTACAAGCTCACAGCCTGTGGAAAGCCCCCTGTCTCTGTGGGAAACTAAATCACTGCCTGGAAATCAGTCCCAGGTCGGTGAGCCCATTCACAAAGAACTGCATGGCCAAGGCTACCAGAAGCAGTCCCATGATGCGCACCAGGATGCGGATCCCAGTTTCGCCCAGCACTCGCCGTACCCGCATCGCCCCGGCCAACACCCAATAACTCGCCAAACTGGTAAGCGCAATCGAAGCTAGCACCGCGCCCATCTCCCAGTGCCACAGGACTGGCACCTGCCCCACCAGCACCATCACCGAGGAAATGGCACCTGGGCCAGCCAGCATGGGAATGCCCAGTGGCACGATTCCCGCATCCTCCTTGGCTGCGGCCTCCTCGGTGTCGCCGAGGGCCTCCTGGGTCGGAGAGCGCTTGGCTTCGAGCATATCCAGCCCTATCAGCAGCAGAATCAGTCCCCCGGCCACTTCAAACGCTGGCAGAGTGATACCGAACATCCTGAAAATGAGTTGTCCGCCCAGCGCAAAGCTGGTTAACACGATGAAGCACGTGAGAGCCGCTTTGCGCGCCATACGTTTGCGGCGCTTGAGCTCCGCACCCTCTGTGATAGCCAGAAACGATGGAATCGCGGCGAAGGGGTCAACCAGGAAGAAGATCGAGCTCAGCGCGAGCACTGAAAAGCGCACCAGCGGTGCGGTTCGAATCTCATTGAAAGCTGTCGCGGCTGGATTGACCCAAAGCATTCTCCGAGGTTAAAACAACCCCCTGAAATGTGCCATGGTTTCGAGCACGGTGCAATATGCCACAAACCAATCACGGCGTCAGCGATTCACCTTTAAATACCTTTGAATGAATGGATTGTTCGATGACCCCGGGCATCCTCGACGGGCTCATTTCCCGCCCGCACCACCAAGAGCGTGCGGCAGCCGGCTTCGCGGGCCGCGTCCAGTTCCCTCACTGCATCGGAGAAGAACACCTGGTCCCCAGGATCGGCCCCCATGGTAGCGGCGATGGCTGCATAGCTCGCGACCTCGCCTTTCGCTCCGGTGCGCGTGTCGAAGTAGGCTGCAATCAATGGTGTAAGATCGCCAAAAATGGAGTGGCGAAAGAGCAGCGTCTGCGCTGCCACCGAGCCGGAGGAATAGATGCCCACTTGGCCATTCGCGGCCCAGCGGCTGAAGGCAGAAAGAACGTCGTCAAAAAGGGTTCCCTTCAACTCTCCCGACTCAAAGCCCGCCTTCCATATCTTTCCTTGCAGGCTCTTGAGCGCAGTGGATTTGCGGTCTCGATCCATGAGCCATAGAAGGTAGTTCATAGCCTTCTTCCAGCCTAGGGCAACGGCGAATTCAGGACGCCCCACGTCGCTCTCGGCCTTGTTTTCCTCTTCCAGAAGCAGTAAATCTGCGGCCACGCCCGGATCTCCGGCATTGGTTTGCAAGAATGCTGAAAAATTCGCGCGGGCGTAAGGAAACAACTGCTCCTGTACCAGAGAAATGGGGGCTACCGTGCCCTCCACATCGAGCAGGTAGACCCGCAGGCGCTTCCCGCTCATGCGTTCAGGCCGGTAGTCACGCGCGGCCCGAGATACGCAGGACCAAAGCAAAGCGGCTGGTGGTCGTGGTCAATTCCCGAACCGGTGTAGTGCGGAGTCCAGCCCGCGGTCTCCTGAAACCAGCGAATGGCGCGGATGCGGCGGTCCTCGCACAGCGTGAACCAATGGGTGGTTCCGCGAGGCACACGGAGCATATCTCCGGGTCCGACTTCAACGGAGACAACCCTCCCATTCAAATGCAGGAAAAAAATGCCGCGGCCGGCGAGAATAAAGCGTACCTCGTCTTCGGAGTGCGTATGCTCCTTGTCAAAGCGCGCCAGCATGGTTTCCAGCTCCGGTGTCTCGGGAGTCACGTCGATCACGTCTGCGGTGACATAGCCGCCGCGGCGCTTCATCTCGGCGATCTCGGCGGCATACGCCTCAAGCACCGCGTCGGCGGTCGCGTCTGCGCCCACCCGATCGAGGCTCCAGAGCTCATAATCGATGCCCAGCTCGGTCAGCTTGGCGCGAACCTCCGCCTCGCCGGTGATGTTTTGTTCATTGGGGGGAAAGCGAAGAACAGCCATGGTTGCTCCTGCATCGGTGTGCATCTGCGCAGCCACCAGGCTAGGCGGCGTTTACGCCTGCCCGCCCAATAGCCGCCGCCCCTCTACCTCGAAAAGGAATTCGAGGGCCTCCAGGTGGCGGCGCGCCTCGGCCACCGATTGCCCCCAAGTATAAAGCCCGTGGTGGCTCAGCAAAACCCCGTGTGCGCGACCCTGCAAGTCGATCTCCAGCAAGTCGTCTGGCGTAAGCTTGCCCCTGTCTAGTCCCGTAGGCGTAATCAAAATGTGTGCGTCCGACCGCACACTAAAGTTGCCGCTCGTGGCCGGAACCCAGCCCCGCGCGTAGCACCAGCGCGCCGTGGCACAGAGCGCTTCCACTTCAAGCTGAAGAGAATTCGTATCGGGGACCCTACGTGTTGGCAGTGTACCAAGACACTTAGGCCCTGGTGACTATTGCCGCACTACAATGAGTCCTTGCTTCCTCAATCCCAACGCGACCGCCTCAGCGTGGTGCTCGTTTCCCCGCGCAACCCGCTCAACATAGGAGCAGCCGCACGTGCCATGGCCAACTTTGGCTTCGTGCATATGGCGGTCGTGGCGCCTTACGCGCCGCACTGGCGCGAAGCCCGTTCAGCCGTGGGCGCGCCGGAGTTATTGCAAAACGCGAGAGAGGTCGCGTCTTTGGCTGAGGCCGTCTCTGACTGCACGTTGGTGGCCGGGACCGGCACCCTAACCGCCCGCAAACCGGAGCAGCGGGTTGTTGCGCTGCCCGCCTTGGCCCCACTGTTGCAGAACGAGATCGAACGCGGCGGCCGCGTGGCCTTGGTCTTTGGCCCTGAGAAGCGCGGCCTGACCCGCGAAGACCTCTCGTATTGTCACCTTTTGGTTGAGATTCCCACCGATCCTCACCAGCCCTCCATGAACCTGGGACAGGCCGTGGCCGTGTGCCTCTATGAGCTGGCCTGCCGCGGCGTTCCCGCGCAAGGTGGCACGCCTGAATCAGCGCTTCCCGCTGCGTCGGCGATTGCTGGTACTGCCGAATCCGATCCCCTCCGTCCGTCCGCCGCGTCCGGAACATTGGACCTGCTCGGTGGCCTGATCGAGCAGGCGATGAAGACGGCAGGATACTCGCCGCGCACTATGCAGGCAGCCAACCGCCATAGCTTGCGTCTGCTGCTGCGGCGCCTGCGCATGAACCCCGACGACGCCCGCCGCGCCCTCGGCCTTTTCCGCCGGATTCTGTGGCGACTGGACCGCTGTCCTGATGCTGGACCAAGACCTCAGTAACAATTTTGGCCCCGATTTCTTTCACAGCGGTAATGCGCCACTGCTAAAGTTGCGGGTATAGGATCCCCAAATGCTTATGCCTACCCTTCGCTTTCACTTATGGTCTCTGCCCGCGCTTCCAGCCCGGCGGCGTACTTTGGTGAGCTATGCCGCACTCGCGTTGCTATGCAGTCTGGCAGCACCCGCACAGCAACAGGCGCCGGCCGGCACTTCCCTGCAACCTGCCGGTGGCCCAAGCGCGGTTCCCGCACCCGATGCTGCTCCAGCCCCCACACAGTTCGCGTCAGTCGAACCGTCCCAGGGCGGCGGCATCACGGAGGACGAGGTCAAGCAACTCCTGGTAGGCAAGTCGCTCTATATCCGCGGCGGCTACCTCGACAATTCGCTCAGCTTCGACGAGCACGGCCGGCTCATCGGGCACTCCCTGCAGGGCTCCTATGCGCTCAGCCTTGTCGAAATCAACAAAGTGCGCCTCACCAAGCGCAAAGTGGATCTGGAAGGCATTCGCTACGGGCTGCACTTCCTCGGCGCGTTGCCCTATGAGGATCCCACCAAGGCCGCGGACAAGGTGCGGATTACTCCCAAAAAGAAGATGCTGAAAATCTCCATTGATCGCGAACTCGTCGTGAAGCCTAAGAAGAAGAAGAAGGCCATGCAGGCTTCCCTGGACCGGCTCGCGAAGGCCGCGGCTGCCCAGGGACAAGCGGACAATACCGACCAGATCAAAGCCGCAGTGGCTGCCGCCACAGAAGCCGAGGCCGCCGATCCCAGAAGCGTGACCACCACCTTTTCGCCCGCGCACGCTACCCGGCTGCTCAAGCTGGCCCTCGACCGGGTCTTTGCCCAGGGGCTTGACGCCCGGATGATTGCCTCCATGCCCGACTTCTGGAAGCTCTACTATCGCGCCGTCGCCGCCCGCACCGATTACCTGCCCAGCGACTCCGGCGTCCTCCGCCAGAACGCCGTGGATCAACCAGCGAAACTACTCTCCACCTTCGAGCCGCCTTCGAATGAATTCGCACAATCCACGGGTGTCGCCGGCATGGCCCTCTATCACGCCGTGATTGGGCCCGATGGCAAACCGGGAGAGATTGTGGTGGCGCGACCGATTGGCTTTGGTCTGGACGAGAACGCCGTCGATGCAATTCGCAAGGCCAGCTTTGAACCCGCAGTCAAAGATGGCAAACCCGTTCCCGTCGTGCTGGACCTGGTGGTACAGTTCCGCATTTATTCCAAAAGAACCGCCGTCGCAGCCAAGGATCTTCCAAAAGAAACGCCCGCCGGACCTCTGCTCCCCGGCCCTTACACGCTCGCCGCAGAACCTATGAGTGGGAGCGGAAGCGGCAAATGACCCTTCACCCAGCGATGGGATCGAAGGGCGCCTTCTTCATCACGCAATGCTCAGGTAAGACATCGGGAGCGGCAGCGGGCAAAAAGGCGGTGCCGAGTTCAGCAGGCAAGACGGGCGTCCCACTTCTGTCTTACACGGGTAAGACATACCCGAAAGTCGGTAAGACGCTGTAAGACACAGCATCTCCCAATCTCAATCCCCCCTCGTAAACGACCAAATTCCCCTTACTCCGCCACCGGCTCCCACAGCTCCACCCGGTTGCCCTCCGGATCCCATATCCACGCAAAGCGGCCGTAGGGGTAGTCTTCCCGCCGGGGATCTACACGCACGCCAGCCGCGGCCAGTTGCACCAGCAACTCGTCCAGGTTGTCCACCCTGAAATTGACCATCGTCTGCTGCGGACCCTCGCCGAAGTAGCTCGTGTCCTGGGGAAAGTGGGCAAAGACCGTCATGCCCGCAGACTCCGGCCCGTCGAACGCCAGCGATCCTCCATCCGCCTGCCTGATGCCCAGGTGCGCGGCGTACCAGGCGGACAGTGCCCCTGGGTCTTGCGCCTTCAGAAACACTCCGCCGATGCCTACAGCCTTGGCCACGGTTTATTCCTCCTTGCGGATCAGCTCGTCGAGCCGGGGTTTGTGTTTGGCTTGACGGCCGGTGCGGGGTTCGCTCTGAAGCACGCGCACCGGTTTTGGCTGGCCAACGCGCTCCCGGGCGTTGGCCTTCACAGCTTTGATCGCTGAAAATGTACCTGGCTTGCGTTTCGTCATGGCAAGGACGAGTATGGAATAGATTGAGCCCGAGGGGAAGACCCCGGAGGTTCCGGCGGTACTCATTCGCCGCCGAGTGGAGCATCGGAAGCCATGGAAGAGCGGGAGTTTTTTACCGAGACAACGGAGTTGCGGACCCACACGCTCACTTGTCCCAAGTGCGGGCAGTCAGGCGAATACAAGGTGACCTGGGTGGTGCGGCGCAAACGGGCGCAATTGCCTCGCAACGCAGACGAGCGTGACCGTGCCCGCTTCGCCAAGGCGCAATCCTACATGGTGCGGCGTGACGACAAGCTGGCCTGCGCCAATGTCCGCTGCCGCAAGCCATTTGAGATCAACACGCTGCAAACACTGGCATTTCTGACCGAGTAAAGGCAATCGCCCGCTGTGCCGGGAGGCGTCGGCTTTTTGTCCCCGGCACAACCTGCAATGTTCTCTTCCCCCTTTCGCCGCACACCCCGGAGGCGGGCGTGCACAGCCGCGTCCTTCGAGGTGTATTCATGCACGTTTCAGCCTCTTCCCTCCGCCCGCGGAGAGCTGCCTTGTTCGCGCTCGTCGCCTTGGCTTGCGCTCTGCCCTCCCTTTCCGCGCAGGATCTGAAGCCCATTGCGCTGCCCAAGCCGCAGACTACCGGCGGCAAACCTCTCATGCAGGCGCTGGCCGAACGCAAGACCACCCGCGCCTTCCGTGACCAGGCGCTTTCGCCGCAAGCTCTTTCCAACCTGCTGTGGGCCGCGTTTGGCGTCAACCGGCCGCGCCAAGTGAAGGAAGGGCTGGGCCGTACCGCGCCCTCGGCAATGAACCGGCAGGAAGTGCAACTCGACGTCGTGCTTGCCCAAGGCGTCTACATCTACGACGCTGAGGCCAACCTTCTGCGTCCGGTCGCGGCCGGTGACGTGCGCGCCAAAGTCGGCTCGGGAGAAGCCGCTCATGCCGCCGTAACCATCGTCTACGTGGCTCCTGCGAAAAACGCCCTCGCGCAGGTGGATGTTGGCTTCATCGTCCAGAATGTCTACCTGTTTGCGGCTTCTGAAGGGCTGAATGCCTGGTTCTACGCGCTCCATGGGCAACAGGATGAGACTGCGGTGTCTGCGGCACTCAAACTGCCCGCAGACATGCGGCCTCTCTACGGGCAATCGGTCGGGTATATACCCCGTTAGGTTGTGCGCCGCCGGTTTCTCGTTCGCCTCTTTTTCACTTAGGAGAAGTACTGTCTTCGGCTGGCGCGAATCCGGCGGCATGTGATTGAATTAAAGATATAAGCGGTCCGTGGCCTGGAGGTCACTCGAACGGGTTCCGCCTGGAGATACGCATGGCAAATTCCCTTCTTCCCCCCGAGGAGCGCAACCTGACCCCCGATCAGGTCGAGGCGCTCGACAAGCGTCGCGACCTGGGACACACATTCCTGGTCATCGCCGGCCAGTTCGCGGTGATTGCCATGATTCTGCTCCTCTGGGTGGGTCAGGATCTGACCTATTCGCCGGGCTGGACGCATCCAATGTTTTATTACTTCGTCGTCGCCTTGGGTATTATCGCGGTCATGGGCGTCACCGGCATCCTCTTGCGCAGGGGAACGCCGCGCATCGACTAACGTCTGCATTACAGCACTCTCGGGAACAAGACAATCCCGCGCGTATCAGCAAAACGGTATAGCCTAGAAGTTGCCGATGGGCATTGCTTCCCCAGTTGCGCTCTCCTCGGTGACACCCGCCTCCCGGCTGACCGATAGCCATGGCCGCGTCATCCACGATCTGCGTGTCTCCGTCACTGACCGCTGCAACTACAAGTGCGTCTATTGCCGCACCGGCGAGATGGGCGCGCAGTATCCCGAGCTGGGAATCGGCGAGTACCTGCGTCTCATCGAGCTCTTCGTAAGTCTTGGAATCGAGAAGGTCCGGCTCACCGGTGGCGAACCCTTGCTGCGCCGCGGATTGGTCGAACTCATTCAGCAACTGGCCCGCCTGCGCACTCTCTCCGGCCAGCCGCTGGACCTGGCGATGACCACCAACGGGCATCTGCTCGACACACTCGCCGCGCCCCTCAAGGCTGCCGGGCTCAACCGCATCACGGTCAGCATGGATGCGGTGGACGAGCCTTCGTTTGAGCGCATTACTCGCGTTCCTGGCAGCTTTCAAAAAGTGCTCGGCGGAATTCGCGCCGCACGCGGCGCCGGACTCACACCGCTCAAGATCAACTGCGTTCTTCTGCGCGGCTTCAACGATGGCGAAATTGAAGCATTTGCCCACTTTGCCCGCCAGGAAGATGTGGTGGTGCGGTTCATCGAGTTCATGCCCCTGGAAGAAGGCCGCCTGTGGACGCCGGAAATCGTGATACCGCTAGCCGAAATCGTCGAACGCATCGGCCGCGTGTTGCCGCTGGTCCCGCTGCCGCCCCGCGAAGCCAGCGAGACGGCTCGCCGTTACACCTTTGAGGATGGCAAGGGCGAGATCGGCATCATTGCGCCGGTCACCCAGGCGTTTTGCGGAGCGTGCAGCCGTGTGCGCCTCACCTCTGACGGCAAAATCCGCACCTGCCTCTTCTCTCAGGTCGAGCACGACCTTTATGGCCGCATGCGAGCCGGCGAAAACGACGCCGAACTGCGAAGCTATATTGCCCGCACGGTACAGGGCAAGGAAGCGCGCCATCACATCGGTGAGCCTGAATTCATGAAGCCATCCCGTTCCATGGTCCACATCGGCGGATAGAAAGTGCCGCAAAGCAAGCAGAAACCGCTGCGCCATGCGCCGAATCTGCTTACCTGCGCAGCTCCTCGCTGGTCCGCAGCTCAGGAAGAAACTGCGCTGTGGGCCGCTTCCCACTAAAGTTGTATTGCGCTTCGTGTTACCGGCGTGCAATTCCTTCCGGGCTGCAAGCTGCCTTATGAAACAATTCCAGTTAGGCTGCAAGCTACAGGTCCTGCATGGCGAACACAACGGAAAACCGCATCCCGATCGACGACCTGCTCGTCTTTCACCAATTGGCGCGCTCGCTCACCTCGAGCTTCGACCTGGACGCCATCCTGCGCACCATCCTGGTGCACATGGAACGCTTCATTGAAGCGGAGATGTGGACACTGCTGATGCTGGATGAGGCTCGCCAGGAGCTGTACTACGCCCTGGCCGCGGGCGGAGAAGAAGCGGTGCTCCGCGATCTGCGCGTCAAGGTGGGCGAGGGTGCGGCCGGCTGGGTAGTCCAGCACGGTGAGACCCTCATCGTGCCCGAAGCAGAGAATGATCCACGCCTGAACGATGGGAACCCCGTAAAAGCGCGCAATGTGCGCTCCGTTATCGCCATGCCCCTGCGCGGGCGCAAGGGAGTGCAGGGCGTCATTGAAATCCTGAACCCTCGCCCCGACCAGCTGACCGACTACACTATCGCCTTTTTGCACATACTGGCCGATCACGCCGCCATCGCCATCGAAAACGCGCATGACGTAGCGCGCATTCAGCAGCTCACCATTACCGACGACACCACCGGCCTTTTCAACGTGCGCCATCTCTACGAGGTTCTGCGCCGCGAACTGGTGCGCTGTGCTCCGGTCGGCCTGCCGCTGAGCCTGGCTTTTCTTGACCTTGACCGCTTCAAGTTGGTCAACGACATTCATGGCCACCTGGTGGGAAGTGAGTTGCTGGCCCACACCGGCAAGCGACTGCAGCAGCTGAGCCGGAAGCAGGATATGTGCTTTCGCTACGGCGGAGATGAGTTTGTAGTCCTGATGCCTGAGACGGACGCTGAAGAAGCCTTTGTCCAGGCGGCCGCACTGCACCGCGCGCTCATGGAGACGCACTTCAGGATGAAGAATGGCCTGGAACTGACAGTGAGCGCCAGCGTTGGCCTGGCCACCTATCCCACTGACGGCATGACCGTTCACGCGATCATTGGAGCCGCCGACGCGCGCATGTATGGAGTGAAAGCTGATGGTCGCGGCCGCGTGTACGGAACCTAGAGCAAGCCGCTCTCAGGCCTACGTCAAGACCGCTTCATTCGTCCTCGCCCAAAGGCGTTTCGCCGCCCTGCCCCTCGGCTAGTTTCTCCAGTTGGTGGCGCCAGTCCAGCGACTCGATGAAGGTGCGCGAATCGCGCCAGCCGGGCTCGACGATCACATGCAGTTGCAGATAAACGCGCGTCCCCAGCAACGACTCGATCTCCTTCCGCGCGCCGGTGCCAATCTCCTTCAGCTTCGCGCCGCCCTTGCCGATAAGGATGGCTTTCTGTCCCTCGCGCTCACAATAGATGGCGGCGGAGATGCGGGTCAGAGGCAGCCGGGCAGGCGGACCTTTCTTGCGCGGGGGCGCCGGCGGTTCGGCCTCTTCAAACTCCTCGATGACCACCGCCGAGGCATAGGGCACTTCTTCGCCCGTATCCACCAGAATGCGCTCGCGAATCAGTTCAGCCACCATGAAACGCTGCGGCTGGTCGGTGTACTGATCCTTGGGATAGTAGCGTTCACCGGTGGGAAGAACATCGACGATCTTGCGCAGCAGCAGGTCGAGCCCATCGCGCTTGCGCGCGCTCACAGGGATGATCTGCGCAAAGTTGAACTGGCGCGTCAGCGCGTCGATCAGCGGCAAGAGCCTGTCCTTGGCGACCAGGTCGATCTTGGTCAGCACCAGGAAAACCGGGCAGTCGAGCCCCCGAATGAGGCCGAAGAGAAACTCTTCCTCGGTGGCCCAGTTGGGGCGTTTGGTCTTTCGGGCAGTGGCCGGCGGAAGGGGAGCACTCGCGGTCTCTCCTTCCGCATCTGGAATCACGGGCGCACTCGTAGCGCTGGACTCGTGCGGCAACTCCAGTTGCACACGGCGGCTTGCGTCCACCAGCACCAGCACCAGGTCGCGCGTCTCCAGCGCTTCGTGCACCTCTTGCAACATGCGCCGGTCCAGTTGCGAGCTGGGCTTGTGCACACCCGGCGTGTCCACAAAAACGATCTGTGCTGCCGAATGCGCGCCCTTGCGCGCAGGCACTTCCACCACACCGGCAACGCGGTTCCGCGTGGTCTGCGGCTTGGCGGTAACAATGGCCACCTTTTCGCCAGCAAGGGCGTTCATCAGCGTGCTTTTGCCGGCGTTCGGCCGGCCCAGAATGGCAACAAATCCGGATTTCAAAGGGGGTAAGTGCTCCTGACTGAGTGTACGGCATTTTCGTCTTGCACCGCGTCACGCACCAAGGTTCAAGAGGGGAGCGGAGTGGCAGCCTTGGCCTCCGGCGGGAACACTCGCAGGCGCTCCACGCGGCGGTCGGTGGAGGCAATCACCTCGATGCGCAGCCCTGCCGTCTTCAGCAGCACCACCTCGCCAGGAAGCGGAATGCGGCCTTCGATCTCGCTCACAAGGCCTCCGAGCGTAGTGGCTTCGTAAGCCTCGCCCGGTTCGATCGGCTCGCCGAAAAGGTCCGCAAGCTGGTCCACCGGAAAGCTGCCCGGCACAACCCACTGGCCGCCAGGCTCACGTTGCGGATCCTCGATGGGCGCGTCTTCCTCGTGCTCATCGCGAATGTCACCCACGATCTGTTCCAGCAAGTCTTCGATGGTCACCAGACCGGCCACCCCGCCATATTCGTCGATGACGATGCGCATATGCTGCTTCTCGCGCTGCATCTCGCGCAGCAATTCGTAGCCCCGCTTGGTCTCAGGAACAAAAACCGCCGGCCGCTGAATGCTGGCCACCGTGCGCGTGCGAGCCTCTTCGTCGCTGACCTGCAAGAGGTCGTGCGCAAACGCAAGACCAGTAATACTGTCCAGCGAACCTGCGTAGACCGGCACTCGCGAGAAGTTGTGTTCGAGCAGCAGTTCCAGAAACTCTTCCAGCGTCGTGGATTGAGGCACGGCGAACATCTGCGGCCGCGGCGTCATCACATCACGCACCAGTTTGTCTCCGAATTCAACCGCGGAGCGCACCAGGTCGCGGTCATTCTCTTCCAGAATCCCCTCCTCTTCGCCGGCCTCCAGCAGGGCCTCCACGTCCACGGCAGCCTCCTCCTCCGGGCTGGCCGGCTTGTCTGCCAGCGACGCCACGGAATAGAAGAAGCGGACAAAGACGGTAACAGGCGTCACAAGCCACAGCAGCAGGCGGATGGGCCACACCAGCCGCGCCGCCCAATGTCCTCGCGTGTGGTTGAAGAGCAGGGTCGGAAGAATCTGGTTGCAGAAAACCACCACCAGCACCACGGCAAGAATTGCCTGCGCGATCTCGGCATACGTGGGCCGCGCCAGGTGCGGAGCGCGATCGAAGAGTATTGCTCCCAATGCCAGAGAGATGGCGCCCAGCGCCAGTTGCTGCAGCACTGCCGCGGACAGCGCCGCATGCTCGCGGCTCAGTCCGAGTTGTGGTTCTATCTGGACCTCCCACGCGTCCAGATTCTCCTGGACCTCGCGCGCCAGTATCTTGCCGAATTCTGAATAAATGCGGCTGATATACGAGGCCAGTGTCTCCACCAGAGCCACCAGCACCAACAGCAGAATGGCGAGCGTGGTCATGGCCGCGCTCCCCTGGCAGAAATCTTATTTCGCATCTGTTTGCGAGGTCCGCGCTCGGGTTCGGCGCGCTCGATCAGCCCTTGCGGCAGCCCCAGTCGAGCGCGCAACAGCCGCTCACGCCTTGCCATCCGGCCGCTGTCGGCTTCGTGATCGTAGCCCGCAAGGTGGAGCAGACCGTGCAGCATCAGCACCTTGATCTCTGTTGCAAGTGCATGACCCTGCTCGGCGGCCTGACGCCGCGCCGTCGGCACGCTGATTGCCAGATCACCGGCGACCTCGGAGACCACCGGTTCGGCGGCAGGAAACGAGAGCACGTCGGTAGCCTTGTTGATTCCTCTAAAGCGCCGATTGAGCTCGCGGATCCCTGCATCGGTGGTCAACAGCACCGTCACCTGTCCACGCAGCTTCACCGCAGCCTGTGCCACGGCGAGGAAGCGCGCCAGAGCCCGTGCAGTAGGCACTCGATGGGCGCGAGGGGTGGCAGACGTGCGAATGGCATGAACCCGCTTCGCCAATGTCTTATCAGGCGCAGGGTCACGGTCCAGTTTTGGGTCGAGGAGAATCATCGTGCGCGAGGTTTGGCCGCAGTAGACCGCAGCGGATACACGCCCCGTCTCTTTTCCGATTCTACGCGAAAGCCAAACCTACTGCGGTTTGGCCGGATGCTGCGGCGGCGCCTGCGGCTGCACCTCGATGCCCTCGGCCATTGAGAGCGGCAACTCCTGCTGCTGTGGCTTGGCCGACTCGTAGGCGCGCACAATGCGCTGCACCAGCGCGTGGCGCACCACGTCGCAATCCTCAAAGTGGCAGAACTGAATGCCTTCCACACCGCCAAGGATGTTGATCGCATCCAGCAGCCCCGACTTGCGCGGATTGGGCAGATCGATCTGCGTAATATCACCCGTGATCACCGCCTTGGAGTTGTTGCCCATGCGGGTCAGAAACATCTTCATCTGCTCGATGGTGGTGTTCTGGGCCTCGTCCATGATGATGAAGGCGTCGTTGAGGGTGCGCCCGCGCATGAAGGCCAGCGGCGCAACTTCGATGACGTTCTTCTCCAGCATCTTGTCGACCTTCTCCGGTTCCAGCAGGTCGTAGAGCGCGTCATAGAGCGGACGCAGGTAGGGGTCCACTTTTTCCTGCAGGCTGCCCGGCAAAAAGCCCAGCCGTTCGCCGGCCTCTACAGCCGGCCTCACCAGCACAATGCGGCTCACTTTCTTGGCGTTCATCGCAGACACCGCCATGGCCACGGCCAGATAGGTCTTGCCTGTGCCCGCCGGCCCCACTCCGAAGACCATGTCGTTCTGTTCGATGGACTCAACATATTTGCGCTGATTGATTGAGCGCGGCTGCACGGTGCGCTTCACGCCTGCCGAGCGCTGCTTGCCCGCATCGGCCAGGGAGCGCAGCGTGGTGGCAGGGTCAGCCACCACCAGCCGCAACATCCCGTTCAGCTCCCCGTTGTGCGGATGAATGCCCTGGCGCCGCAACGCCTCGAAATCCTGAAAAATACGCTGGACGCGCACCACCGCCGCTTCCGGCCCTTCCACATGCACGGCGTCGGAGCGAAGATCGATCCGCACACCGAGTGAATCTTCCATAAGCCTCACGTTTTCGTCGCGGGTCCCAAACAGGGGCTCAAGGTTGGGCGTAATCTCCAGAGCAGCGTTCAGACGGCCTCCATGACTGCCTTGCGGGCAGACTGCAGTTGTGAGTTGCATGGGTCCAGGTTGTGGGTTGGCTGGGTTGCGCAGGAATTCTTTGCGTTCGCCGTACAGGACCACGCCGAAGCGTCGGCGGTTGGCAATAGGGGCGGGTTGGCGAGGGCGGCCAAATCCTGTACTTGGGGAGAGAGTAGCGCCGGCGGAGCGGCACGTCAATCGGGGGTGCAAGGATTTTTGGTGAATACTGTGCCTCGGCAGATACCTGCGCGGCCCCAGATCCGCCCCTTCCGCTCCGGCACGCTTCAGTCTCGACTATGCGCGGAGCCACTGTTTCACCAGCGGGCCGCCCGGCCCACTTACTGGATCGGAGGCCGGGAACACCACCTTCTTCATTCGTTCCAGGGTCGCCTCATCCGGCCCCGTCCGGCAGATGTCCCACGTCTCACCGGTGGGATAAGCGCCGACCACGAGAAAGTCTGAACTGGCATTGAGCTTGCAATGTCCCGTCCCTGCCGGCAGCAGCGCAACGTCGCCGGCTTTGACGGTCAGTTCACGGCCTCCCTCTCCGCCCAGCACCAGGCGACCCCATCCGCCTGCAAATCCCAGCACCTCATGCGCCGTGGAGTGATAGTGGTGAAAGTCGTAAACCCCATTGCGCCACTGCGGCGGCCAGCCGTTCCGCTCAAAGGTCCTTTCCATGGCAGACGCCATATCCTCGACGGGCGCAAACGCACCGCGATACAGCAGCACCGGCAGGTCTTCGTTGTTGGGCATCCAGCCATTTCGCTTCAGATGAAGAGCTTCAGGCGCAGCAACCGCGGCGAACGTGCGCGTCCCCATCCCGGCTCCGGCCAAGGCGAGCAACCTGCCAAACCCTCGTCTGTTCATAGAGATCCTTCTCCTATTGGGGGAATTTTCAGACTGGCAGCGTCCCGGCCGTCGCTGGTGAATATTTGACGATCCTGGATTGTGGTTCGATTGACAAAAATCAGCCCTTCACCTTGCCCGGTGCGCCTCCTCGCCGCCGAAACGTGTGACCATTGACCCGCTGCCTGCTTTCCCGTAGACTAAGGAATTGCGAGGGATGCGGCTCAAGTTGCATTCTCACACCGCATCATCCACCCCTGACATCGGGGCCAAAGATTAAGGAATAGTAATGGCAAACCATGTATCTTCGCTGAAGCGTGCCCGCCAGACCGAGACCCGTACCGCGGTGAACCGCGCCAACCGCACCCGCGTGCGCAGCAGCTTGCGCCTATTGCGTGAGGCCATCTCCAAGGGTGACGTCAAGGCCGCCCAGGAGCAATACCGCGAGACGGTATCCACCCTCGACAAGAGCGTGCAAAAGGGTGTTCTCCACGACAACACCGTCTCCCGCTACAAGAGCCGCCTCAATGCGCGGCTGAAGGCCCTTGCCACCGCCAAGGCGTAGCGCAACACAGCTTCGAAAAGCTTGGTAGTAAGGAACAGCCGGGGACTCTCCCGGCTGTTCCTGTTTGTGCATGTAGATTTCTGCCCTGTTCTGACCTAATTCAGCAACTCAAAGATGCCCGCCGCGCCTTGTCCCCCGCCCACGCACATGGTCACCATCCCATAGCGAACCTGTCGCCGCCGCATCTCGGCCAGCAGCGTCGCCGTGAGCTTGGCCCCCGTGCAACCCAGCGGATGCCCCAGAGCAATGGCGCCGCCGTTCACGTTGATTCGTTCCGCATCCAGCCCCAGTTCCCGAATCACCGCCACCGCCTGCGCAGCAAAGGCCTCGTTGAATTCGATCAGGCCGATGTCGTTGAGAGTCAGTCCGGCACGCTTCAGCGCCCGGGGAATGGCGTAGATGGGGCCGATGCCCATTTCCTCCGGCAGGCAACCGGTAACGGCGTAGGCCACCAGCCGTGCCAGCGGGCGAATCCCCAATTCCCTCGCCCGGCCCGCCTCCATCAGAACTGCCGCGGCCGCGCCGTCCGAGGTCTGCGAGGCATTCCCGGCGGTCACTGTTCCCTGGGCGTGAAACGCGGGCTTCAGCTTGGCCAGCGCGTCTGCTGAAGTGCCCGCGCGCGGACCCTCGTCCGCGGCAAACACCGACTCGGTGACCTGAGGCTTGCCCGGTTTGGCGCCGGGAACCGCGCTTGTGATCTTCACCGGAATCAGTTCATCGTCAAAGCGTCCGGCGGCTTGCGCGGCCAGCGCCTTCTGGTGGCTTCTCACGGCAAATGCGTCCTGGTCTTCGCGTGAGACCTTGTAGTGGCGCGCGACGCGCTCGGCGGTCAGGCCCATGGTCATCAGCGCCGCCGGGTAATGCTCGGCCAGCCAGGGATTGGGGCTTGGCTTGAGTCCGCCCGAGGGCAGCAGACTCATGCTTTCCGCGCCACCTGCCACCACCACGCGATCGCCGCCCGCGCGAATACGCAGATCGGCCTGCACAATGGCCTCCAGGCCGGAAGCGCACAGCCGGTTCACGGTCACGCCCGGCACCTCTACTGGCAGTTGCGCGCGCAGTGCCGTCATGCGGGCGATGTTCCAGCCCTGCTCACCTTCCGGCTGCGCGCAGCCCAGGATCACGTCGTCGATCTCCGCCCTGTCCAGCCCCGGAACCCTCTCCAGTGCCGCGCTCACAGCAAGGGCCGCCAGATCGTCGGGGCGGGTGGTAGACAGCGCACCTTTGGGCGCGCGGCCCACCGGAGTGCGCACAGCGCTGACTAGAACCGCTTCCGGCATGGATGTCGCTCCTTCGAGAACCCCTATATCGCCAAAGCAATCAATAGCTGGAAGCCCGCGCCACGGTCAACTGCGGCATCTCGACGGGGCTCGCTTTATTCCGGCATCTCAAGCAGCGTCCAGGCACTTCGTGCGTAGAAGTGATACACAGTGCGGCCTTCCACCACCGAATCCGCCAGGGCATCGTGGTCCACCAGCGGCGGACGGTGCTCCATGCCCATTTGAGCCTCGTGGACTTTCGCCGGAGACGCGGGATCGATGCCCCAGTTGAAGCCCAGAACTCCTGTAGCGTCGTGGGCTTGCAGCCGCGTCGTTTCCGGCGCGACTGCCAGAAGCAAGGGTTCTGCCGGCGCGCTTGAGAAAAAAACCAGCAGCGAAACCGTGCCCTGCGCCGCGCACAGTACAGCCCAATCGGAGGATCCGGTGCGTTCCAGGCTGGCGTGAATTACATTTTCAGGGTGGTGTGCCTCGTAGGTCTGCGGTATAAGGCAACCGCGCCGGTTCAGCAAATCCTGAATTTCGGCAGGAAGCCCCGGAAACGCGTTCACCGGCAGCCGATGGATAAGATACGAAACTAAATGTCCGGCGACAGCTACATGCCCTGATTCAGTCAGTCGCGCCAGTTGCGGCTGCTGCTGTTGAGCTGCGATGACGGGACAAGCGAAGCACAGCCAACTTCCCAACCACCACACCGGTTTCAAGCCAGCACAAAGCACGGCACACTCTCAAGAGCAATCAATACCAAGTTGAAGCAGAACTGCAGCCTCTACCTTGCCCAAGTCTTCTTTACACAGAAATCCAATTTTAGCGCCAAGTCTCAGCTTGCTGACTGTGGTCAGTTGATCGGCCATTGCTTTCCGCTTTTCTGTGTTGAGACTTACATACGCCTCTCCGGGATAAAGGCGATCTGTGTTGGATGTGATTGGAACGACTTGGACTCGATTCAGATAGGTATTGGCCGCATTGTTCGACAAAATGATCGCCGGCCGGGTCTTCTTGATTTCTCCACCCAAACTAGGTTCAAAATTGACCCAATGAACGCTTCCTCGCTCAATCGATATCGCCAATAAAGGCCTCCGTCCACTCCTCGGCTTCCGTCTCTCGCGCCCGGTCGGCCGCCATCTGGCGATAGCCTTCCGCAAGGTTCTTCTGTTTCTTCCGGTTCCATTCCTGAGCGGCATTCAGGACGGCATTCTCAAGCTCCTTCGGAACGACAAACCAAGTAGGATTTCCACGCGCCTGGGGCAGACCTTTGGTGCTGACACTGTCCCCATTCCAACGGATTCCAACAGCGGACGAATCGCCCCATTCGAGTTGTGCCACCGACCAGCTCCCATCAACAGGGCCTGCGTCATAAACCACTTCCACAGACTTGACTCTGTCCCTGGGCGAAAGAACCGTCTTCGGGTCGTGATACATGATGACTCTCCTTGTCGGAATCATCTTCCCACATGTACGTACATATGTCTAATGTTAGTTCCGCAGCGGCTTGCCGGTTTTCAGCGTAAATGCTATGCGTTCCTGCGTCTTGCGTTCGCCGCAAAGCGACAGAAACGCTTCGCGTTCCAGGTCCAGCAGGTATTGCTCGCTGAGCAGTGACCCCGCCGTTACCCGGCCACCGCAGAGGATGTATGCGGCCCAGCGCGCTACCTTCTGGTCGTACTCTGAGGCGTAACCAGCCTCGCCCATCAGAAAAATACCCGTCTCCAGCCTGGCCAGCGCCGCCGTGCCCGGCGCGGAAATCTGCGTGCGCGGTTGCGGTGCCGTGTAGCCCTCTCCGGCGAGCGTTGCAGCCTGCGCTTTGGCGTCCAGCAGCAGTCGCTCCCGGTTGAGGGTAATGCGATCGGCGGGCGCCAGCAGGCCCAGCTGCCTTGCATCGGCAGCGGAGATTGAAACCTTGGCCATGGCGATGGTTTCCAGTGCGCGCTTAAGCGCCGTAGCCATCTCCGCCGATTGTGCAAAGCGCGATGGAGGATCTTTCGGGTCAGGCGGCGCCAGCGCGGCGGCTGCGTCCACTGCTCGCAGCAGCATCTCCTTGGTCCCGCCTCCGGCCGGGATGAGGCCCACACCGGTCTCGACCAGCCCGATGTACGTCTCCGCATGGGGCTGGCGGCGCGCTGCGTGCAGGCAAATCTCCGCGCCGCCTCCCAGCGTCAACCCAAAGGGCGCAACCACCACCGGGCGCGGGCAGAACTTGATTGCCGCAGTCATCTGTTGGAAGCCGTGAATCACGGCGTCCAACTCCTCCCACTCGCCCTCCTGCGCCACCAGCAGCATCTGCAGCAGATTGGCTCCTACGCTGAAGTTGTCGCGGTCGCCGGTGATCACAATACCGGCAAAGTCGCGTACTGCATCTGAAGCAGGGTTCAGCACCGCGGAAATCAGCGCCAGCACGTCCCCGCCAATAGCGTTTTTGAGCGAGTGCAGTTCGATGCAGCCGATTCCGTCGCCCAGGTCCACCAGTGAGGCCCCGGGGTTGCTTCGCACAACTCCGTGCGAGCGCCGGAACTCCGCGACCCGCGCGTGGCCGGGAACTACGGCGACGGGCTCCATTGTGCCGGTTTGCGGCTGGAAGCACGCGTGCCCTTCGTGCGCGTACCAGGCGGACTGCCCGGCCGCGAGCAGCACCTCGGCACGCGGGCTGGGCACCACTCCCATCGCCTTCATGCGTGCCACGGTAGTCTCCACGCCCGCTGCGTCCCACATCTCAAATGGACCCAATTCCCAGTTGAATCCGGCGCGCATGGCGCAGTCGATGGAGGGCGCGTCTCCGGCTGCTTCCCCGATCCGCTCTGCGGCAAAATTCCACAGCGTCGCCAGAAAAGGCCAGAGAAACTTCGCTGCCTTGTCCTTGGCCGGATCGTTGGCCAGCAACAGGCGCAGCCGCTCCTCAACCGTGGCGGCGTTCTTCGCCATCTCCAGCGCGGGCAGCGCTGGTTTGGCTGAGGCGCGGTACTCGAACGTGGCCGGGTCCAGCACCAGCCTCATTTCTTTTCCATCGGCTCCGCGGCTTTTTTTGTAGAAGCCCTGCCCGGCTTTGTCGCCCAGCCAGCCGCGCTTGACAATCTCTTCCAGCACTCCTGAAAATCCGCTCTGCGCAACGCCTTGGGGAAAGTTGGCCGCAACATGTGCCAGTATGTCGATCCCCACCATGTCCGCAAGCCTGAAGGTACCGGTGCGCGGCCAGCCGATGGCCGTTCCGGTCAGTGCATCCACTTCCTCAATAGTCAGCCCCTGATCCAGCATCAGCGAAGCCGCGCAGAACATCACTGCGATGCCGATTCGGTTGGCGATAAAGTTGGGCGTATCGTTGGCATACACCACTTGCTTGCCCAGGATGCGGTCGGCGAATGCGGCAAACGCGGCTACCGTACCGGGGTCGCTCTCCGCGGTGGGAATCACCTCCAGCAGCCGCATATACCGAGGCGGATTGAAGAAGTGCGTCCCGAAGAATCTCTTCCGCAGTCCACCTGCGGCGGCAGTGATTCCGGCAGCGATCTGTGCGATCGGCAATCCTGAGGTATTCGTGGTCAGCACGGCATGAGGGGCCAGGTGCGGCGCGATGCGCTCCAGCAGCGCAGTCTTGATCCCCAGGTTCTCCGCGACGACCTCGATCACCCAGTCACATTGAGCGAGTTTCGGCAGGTCGTCCTCAAAGTTGCCGGCAGAAATAAGCGCAGCCGCCGACGGCACATACAAGGCAGCCGGCTTCGTATTGGCCAGCGCGTCTAACGCGCCCAGGGCGAGCCGATTGCGCGGCCCTTCGCCCGCCGGAACCATATCCAGCAGTAACGTAGGAATTCCAGCGTTGGCCAGGTGCGCGGCGATGCGCGATCCCATGGTTCCGGCGCCCAGCACCGCGGCACGGCGAACCAGAAGCGGCTGTGTGGCAACGCCTAATGCGGCAATTGCGACCGGGGAAGTCGTGCTCATGTGGGCGCTCCCAGCGCGGGATTGAATTGCAGCGGCACCCTGCGCAAAGACGCTCCCGAGCATACGGAAGTGCGCGTCTGCGGGTCAAGGATCGCAACGGCAAAGTCAGTGGGCGCTAAAGTCTTTTGCGCAGATATTCAAATGCCGCATACCCTATCCCTGCGGAAATCAAGGCAATGGCAAAATTCGTGCCGGTTGCAATGTCGGAAAAGGCTGACGCCAGGCTCTTCCCTTGCCCGTTCGAAACCGTAAACTCACCCATCAGAAGATTCGAATAAAAGAGAAAGACGATGAATGCGATCTCAATGACTGCCCGCCAAAGCGAGGTGAGGCGGCGTCGATCTCTCGGATTCTCTTGCATGAGATTTCATAGTACCAAGGGTTGTCTGAAATGAGTGTCCTGTTTGCTCCGTCCCCTCGTTCCATCTCCCCGCTCCCACCCTGCGGTATCCTTGACCTAGGACGAATGGGGTGGAGTCCCACCTCGCAATGACCCTTCTCATCGCAAGCACATGGGAGACAGCCGCCGGGCTGGCCGTGATCGTACTCGGGGCCGCGGCCCTCGTGTGGCTGTTTCTGCGCCCGCGCCCCACGCCCGACGAACTGGAGCGGTTGCGGCGTCAGCTTCTGTCGCAATCCGGACGTCTGGTGGACGGCATGTTGTTGGATGTGCGCGAGATGGAGGCCGCCGACGGCCGCACCCTCACTATGCTTGAATTCAGTTACCGCATCGGCGGCGTCGAATATGAGTGCTCCCAGGACATAACCAGCCTGAAGGATGTTGTTGATCCAGCCCACGTACGGGCTGGCTTCCCTTGCTCTGTGCGCTACCAGACCGGAAGCCCGCAGAACAGCATCGTCTTGGCAGAAGAGTGGTCGGGGCTGCGCCAGAGCCTGCCGGTCACGCATGTCGACGAAGCCGCCAGGCAGAAGAATTAGAGTCTGCTCACACTACTCAGGCCCAGGAGCCAATTGCAGCCCGGCCGCAATCGATTTCGCGTTCCAGCGGGTCACCGCCGGTTGGCGCTCGATACCCACCCCCGGTTACACTGCCCCTATGCATGTCCATGCCGCGCCCATGGGTCCGGGTGCAAAAAGGACACAAACCGTACTGCGCTTTTCGCTGGTGGCCACGCTTGTTTACGTGGTGGTAACCTTCGCGGCGGGTCTGCGCGCACACTCCCTGGCGCTCTTGTCGGAGTCCGGCCACAACGTCTCAGACTTCCTGGCGCTGTTGCTCAGTTTTGTCGCAGTCTACTTCCAGTCGCGCCCCGCGGATAGTTCCAAGACCTTTGGCTACCAGAGGGCCGGCGTGCTAGCCGCATTCATCAACGCGGGCACGCTCATCGTCATCTCGTTGTGGATTGGCGCCGAGGCTGTCCACCGGCTCAGCGCTCCGGTGGCCGTGCAGCCGAAGCTCATGATGATTGTTGCCGCGGCCGGCGTGGTGATGAATGGTGTCATTGCCGCGCTCCTGTGGGGCGTGGCCCGCGATGTGAATCTGCGCAGCGCCTTTCTCCACATGGCCGGAGACACACTGTCCACAGCCGCCGTCATCGCTGGAGGCGCGGGCATCCTGCTCACGGGCAGAAGCTGGATCGATCCCGTCCTCTCCCTGCTGATCGCCGCGCTCATCCTGTGGACCAGCGTCGGCATCGTGCGCGAAACCCTGAATATCCTGCTCGAAGGCACGCCCCACGGCGTCTCCCTTGTCGAGATCCGCTCCGGCATGGAAACCGTCGAAGGCGTCGTCAATGTGCACGACCTGCACGTATGGAGCCTCGGCTCGCACTCCAGCGCGCTCGCTTGCCACGTCACAATCGCCGATATTCCTCCATCTGAAAGCGCCTGCATCCTGCTCAAACTCAATCACGTGCTACACGATCAATTCCACATCAGCCACACCACCATCCAGTTCGAACATATCGGTTGTGAAGAGCTGGAAGGCTGCGTCGTGCCCATCGAAGAGCTCACCAGCAGCTCTCACCAAGGCCATGTGCATTAGTACCTTTAGGAGGTCTACCCTTTGATTCACCGCCGTGTGGCTCTTGCCGTTTTGTGCCTTGCCCTGCTTCCTTATGCGCCCAGCGTCGCCTGGCCTGCGCCGCAGTCCGCACCCATCGCCGCGCCCACTACCGCTCAACTTGAAGCCCTCTCCGGCGAATACACCAACGCTGCCGAACCAGACACCCCGATGAGCTTCTACGCGCAGGATGGAAAGCTGTTCGCCGAATCGGAGCGCCACGTCCCGACAGAGTTGAAGCCCGTCTCCGCCACCGAATTTGGCTGGCCCGACGCGAAGTTCACGGTCCGTTTCACGCTCGATGGCGCGGGGCACGCATCCAGCCTCACCTATTCCGACCAGCCGCAAACCACATACCGCCGCACCGGCGATTCCGTCCATCACGTCTTCCACGACTACCAACGCTCTGAAGTCATGATTCCCATGCGCGACGGTGTCAAACTGCACGCCGTCATCCTCAAGCCGGCCGACATCGCCACACCTCTGCCTTTCCTCGTCCAGCGCACGCCCTACGGTGTGGACGCCACCAACCGTGCCTCGTTCTTCGGCCAGCGTCCGGAGTTGGCGCGCGCCGGCTACATCTACGTAGATGAAGACATTCGCGGCCGCTTCAAGAGCGAGGGTCAGTTCGTGATGAGCCGCGCGCTCAGCGACCATCACGACCTTAAAGCCGTCGACGAGAGCACCGACACCTGGGACACGGTGGACTGGCTGCTGAAGAACGTCGCCGGCAACAATGGCCGTGCGGGCTTTGTGGGCACCAGCTATCCGGGATTTCTGGCCATGATGGCCGGCATCGATCCCCATCCCGCCGTCAAAGCCATCTCGCCGCAGGCCCCCATGATCGATGTGTGGATGGGCGATGACTTCTTTCACAACGGCGCCTTCCGCCAGAGCTACGGATACGACTACGTCCTGGGCATGGAATCCAGCAACGAGCGCACCGATGTCGGCTACGGCAAGGATAAAGACGGTAAGCCCCGCGACGGCTACGACTACTTTCTTGAGCGTGGTTCCTTTGCCGAGGACGTAAAAAAATCCGGCATGGATCTGCTGCCCACATGGAAGCTCTTTCTCGAACACCCCGCCTATGACTCTGTCTGGTCCTCCCGCGGCGTCGAGCACCATTTGAATGCGGTCACTGTACCCACCCTCAGCGTGGGCGGATATTACGACCAGGAAGATATGTGGGGCCCACAGGAGGAATACGCGCGCCTGGAGCCGCACGACGCGAATCATCGGAACTTTCTCGTTCTCGGCCCCTGGCGCCACGGCTATTGGGGCTCTTCCTCGCGGCGCCTGGGCAATCTTGACTACACCGAGCCCATCGGCAAAGAGTTTCGCGCCCGCGTCGAGGCCACTTTCTTCGCCCACTATTTGAAAGATGAGCCGGGCTTCGACATCGAAGACACGGTCAGCTTCCAGACCGGCTCCAACACCTGGCAGCACTACGCGCACTTCCCGCCTATCAAATCGCAGCCCACCAGCCTCTACCTTCTGGGCGATGGCAAACTCGGCTGGAGCGACTCAACGGCAAAGGCCGCCACCACCTACGTTAGCGATCCTGCCCACCCCGTTCCTTACCGCCATCAACCCATCCAGCCCACCTATGGCCAAGGCTCGCAGTGGTTCAACTGGCTTACCGAGGACCAGCGCTTCGTGGCCGACCGCACGGACCTGGCTGCGTGGAAGCTGCCCGTGCTCAAGAAAGATCTGATCGTGACCGGCGAAGTGGTAGCTGACATCTTCGCTTCCACCACCGGCACCGACAACGACATGGTGGTCAAGCTGATTGACCAATATCCTGACGACGACCCCGACCCCAAAATGCGCGGCTACCAATTGATGACCAATGCCGAAATCTTTCGTGGGCGGTATCTTCAATCCTTCGAGAAACCCACCCCGCTGCGCTCCGGCTCAGTCCACGAATACCGCTACAGCCTGCACGACGTGGACCACGTCTTCAAAGCCGGCCACACCGTAATGATCGAGATTCAGAGCACATGGTTCCCGCTCTACGACCGCAACCCGCAGACCTTTGTGCCCAACATCATGACCGCCCGGCCTGGGGACTTCAAGCCGGCCACCATCACCATCTACTCCGACCCCGACCACCAATCGAATCTGCAGGTACCGCTGATGAACGCCTGCGATCACATTGAGTGCTTCTGAGCCTGTGCGTCCGTTGCTCGGTCCCTACAGCGAATTCCTCCGCGCAATGTTGCCCAGAACCGCCGCACTGGGCTTGATCGTCCGCTTCTGCGTCTTCGAGTCCACGGCGACCAGGCCAAACCTTGGCGTATAACCCGACATCCACTCGAAGTTATCCATCAGTGACCACGCAACGTAGCCTCGCACGTCCACGCCGTCGTCGATCGCCCTCTTCAACCCGGCCAGTGCCCGCTGATAATACTCCACGCGCCGCGTATCGTCCTCGGTGGCAATGCCGTTCTCGGTCACAATAATCGGCACGCCCGTCTCTTTCGCTGCATACCGCACCACATGTTCCACGCACTCCGGATAAAACTCCATTCCAGTCTGCGTAACCTCTGCGTCTTTCGGCACCGGCAGATCTCTCTTCCCAACAATCGATCGCGAGTACGTCTGCACGCCCAGGTAGTCGCAATGCCTGGCCGCTTCCAGCCAGGGTGCATACACATCCGCTCGCTTCTCTTCCAGATGGCTGTCTTCGGGTGCCGCTTGATCGTCTGACATGGCCAGGTTGAACCCCACCGGCATGTCGGGCCGCACCGATTTCATCGCATCCTTCCCCTTCGCGTGCGCGGTCAGCAGCCCATCGCGGGTCTTCTTCCCATCACCGAGGAAAAAATCGGCAAACTCCGGAGCGTTCAACTCCTTGCGCACGTTCGCCAATCCCGCCTGCATCATCTCGGCGATGCTCATTCCCGCCGGCGCTCCGGGCAGGTTGAACCAGTTCAGCAGTTGCGAAACATCCGGCTCGTTCATGGTCGAGGCATATCCAACCAGGTCGCCCAGGTGCCTCGTAGCCTTCTCGCAATACCGCGCATACAGGTCGGCAGCCTTTGCATTGTTCCACCCGCCCTTGATCGCAAACCACCGCGGCAGCGAGAAATGATAGTAAGTAACCAACGGGGTCAGTTGATGTTCATGGCAGGCCACCAGCATGCGCCGATAGTGGTCCAGCTCGGCATTAGAGAAGAACCCCTCCTCCGGTTCGATCCGCGCCCATTCCAGTGAAAAGCGATAGGTGTTGAATCCCAGGTCGGCAAGCATGGCGATGTCCTGCGGATACAGGTGATAGTGATCGCACGCATCGCCCGACGGCTCTTTGAACATGCTCTGCTGCAGGTGTTCCAGCGTCCAGAAGTCGCTGTTCGTATTGTTTCCTTCCACCTGGTGTGCGGCCGTTGCGCATCCCCAGAGGAATTTGTCCGGAAAGGCCTCTTTCTTGTCCGCAGCCGTCGAAGACTTAGCCTCCACGGTTCGAGCGAACGACAGTTTGCCCATCCCGCCCACGACTACTGCCGCTGAAGCCCTCCGTAACAGCTCCCGCCTGGATATTCCATTCATTGCGTTTCCTGCCACTGGCTGCATTCCTTCGCTCATCCCGGTCTCCTTCTTCTCTTTCCGTGGTTCTGGTGCGCATTTAAAGTGGCCGTTACCGAACCGCCGACCATCATATGCGAAAAGTTCCAGTTCCGGCTCCGGACCGCTCCGGCGTTGCCGTCCCAACCTTGATTCGCAACCTGCCCCAATTCTTCGCTGTTCCGCCGACAGGTCTTCGTCGCTGGGATGGGGTTCGCCCTTGACGCCCGGTAGCCCGCAAATCTCAACTCACCTCGTTTTGCGTTAGAATGGTAGACGGAATGGTCCTCCATCAGCCCATCCCGGCCCTCCTCTAGCGGCGCCCGCCGCCCACATTTGTCCTGCGCCCATTTCCACCTCACTATTCCAAAACTTGAAACCCCGGAGGGGCCATGATCGATCGTCTGGAACAAATGGAGCAGCGCTACAACGACCTGCAGGCGCAGTTCGCGTTGCCCGAAATCATCAACGACCACGAAAAATATCAAAAGACCGCCAAGGCGCTGAGCGAAATCGAGACCCCGGTAGAAAAGTACCGCGAGTTGAAGCAGGTCCAGCAGGGTCTTGCCGAATCCCGCGCCATGATGGCCGAGAGCGATCCTGATATGCGCGCCATGGCCGCAGAGGAGATCGCCGCGCTTGAGCCTCGCGCGGCCGCCCTTGAGGAAGAGATCAAGGTTCTGCTCTTGCCCCAGGATCCCAACGACGAGAAGAACGTGATTCTCGAAATTCGTGCCGGCACCGGCGGGGACGAAGCTTCGCTTTTCGCCGCTGAGATCTTCCGCATGTATACGCGCTTGCTGAGCAGCATCGCTGGAAGATCGAGTTGCTTTCGGTCTCCGAATCGGGCGTGGGCGGCTACAAGGAAGTCATCGCCATCATCGAGGGCGAGCGCGTCTACTCGCAGCTCAAGTGGGAGAGCGGTGTGCATCGCGTGCAGCGTGTTCCTGCCACTGAGACGCAGGGTCGCGTACACACCTCGGCCGTGACCGTCGCCGTGCTGCCTGAAGCCGAAGAAGTGGACATCAAGATTGAGGCCAAGGACATTCGCATCGATACCTTCTGCTCGTCGGGACCCGGCGGTCAGTCAGTAAACACCACCTACTCCGCTGTGCGCATCACCCACCTGCCGACCAATACCGTGGTCAGTTGCCAGGACGAAAAATCGCAAATCAAAAACCGCATTAAGGGCATGCGCGTGCTGCGCTCGCGGCTTTACGAAATGGAGATGGATCGCCAGAATGCTGAACTTGCCAAGGAGCGTCGGCAAATGGTAGGCACAGGCGATCGCAGCGAAAAAATCCGCACCTACAACTTCCCCCAGAACCGCCTCACCGACCATCGCATCGGACTTACACTCCATCAACTCGACCTGGTCATGGAGGGTCGCCTGCAACCGATCGTCGATGCGCTTATCGCCCACTACCAGGCCGAGCAATTGAAAGCCGACAGCCAGGCCGCCTGATGACTCTGCGAGATTGGCTCGCCAAGGGCGACACGCAACTCTGCGCCGGCCCCCATCCTGAGCGCGCGCGCCGCGACGCTGAAACGCTGCTGCTGCACCTGATTGGCAAGAATCGAGCATGGCTGATGGCACATCTCGATGACGAGTTCGGCGGATGCACGGCCATCGGCTACGCTGGCCTTCTCGATCGCCGCGCTCAAGGTGAGCCGATTCAATACATCACCGGCGAGACTGAGTTCTACGGCCTTCCCTTCCGCGTCACGCGCGATGTGCTTATCCCGCGTCCTGAAACCGAGCACCTGGTCGAAAAGGTTCTGGAACTCGCCGCCAGTTTCACCACTCCCCGCATTGTGGACGTAGGCACAGGCTCGGGTGCCATCGCCGTTGCCTTGGCTCACAAGCTTTCTCAGGCTGAAATCACCGCCGTAGACATCTCCCCGCCCGCACTGGCCCTCGCGCGCCGGAATGCCGAACAAAACGGCGTCGCCGTCCGCATCCGCTTTCTGCCCGGTGATTTGCTGGCACCGGTTGCCGCAGAGCAGTTCGACATCGTCGTCTCCAACCCGCCCTATGTGCCCGGCGCCGACCGTGCCTCATTGGCCGTCGAAGTGCGCGACTACGAGCCCGCCCTCGCACTCTTTGCCGGCGACGACGGCCTTCAAGTCTATCGCCGCCTCATCCCCGCCGCCTTTGCCGCATTGACTCCCGGCGGCTATGTTGCTCTCGAAATCGGCTGCGGCCAGGCTGCGGTCGTTCGCTCCCTTTTGATCGATTCCGGCTTCAAGCAAATCGAGTTCCTCCCCGATCTTCAGAACATCCCACGCGTAGTTTCCGCTCAGCGCCACTAATCTCCTCCAAAACGAGAAAAATCACAGAAAAGTGAGGATTCGAGTGCGCTCCAAGCGCGTTTCCACGCGCACCGTTGCGATAGACTTCTGTCCGGAAAGGAATCCATTTATGCCGTCATCCAAAGGTTATGCCGCGCTCAACGCGCAATCTCCTCTTGCCCCCTTCTCCTTCACCCGCCGCGAGCCCGGTCCCACCGATATCACCGTCGATATCCTCTATTGCGGGGTTTGCCACTCCGATCTCCACCAGTCTCGAAACGAGTGGGGATTCTCCAGCTTTCCCATGGTTCCCGGTCACGAGATTGTAGGCCGTGTCACCGCCACCGGCAGCAGTGTCACCCGGTTCAAGCCCGGTCAGATCGCGGCCGTCGGCGTCGTCATCGACTCCTGCCGGCACTGCGACCCCTGCAAAAAGGGACAGGAGAACTTCTGCGTTGAAGGCATGGTCGAGGCCTACAACACCCCCGACCGCTTCGACGGTTCCATCACCAGGGGGGGCTACTCCAGCAATTACGTCGTCGACGAGCGCTACGCCCACACCGTCCCGGAGAATCTTTCTCTCCCCGGCGTCGCCCCCCTCCTTTGCGCCGGCATCACCACCTATTCGCCGCTGCGCCATTGGGGTGCCGGTCCGGGCAAAAAGGTTGGCATCGTCGGACTCGGTGGCCTCGGCCACATGGCGCTCAAGTTCGCTCATTCTTTCGGAGCTCATGTCGTCCAGTTCACAACCTCGTTCAAAAAGAAGGAAGACGCACTTCGTCTCGGCGCCGACGAGGTCGTGCTCTCCACCGATGCCGACGCCATGAAGGCTCAATCCAAGTCTTTCGACTTCATCCTCGACACGGCCGCCGCGCCTCACTCGCTCGACACCTATCTCGCCCTTCTCAAGCTGGACGCCACCATGACCCTGGTTGGCCTGCCGGACAAGCCTCCGTCCATCAGCGTATTCAATCTCATCACACGCCGCGCCTCCATCGCCGGCTCCATGATCGGTGGCGTGACCGAGACCCAGGAGATGCTCGACTACTGCGGTCAGCACAACATCACCTCCGACGTCGAAGTCATCCCCATTCAGAAAGTCAACGAAGCCTTCGAACGCATGTTGCGCCAGGATGTGAAGTACCGCTTCGTGATCGACATGAGCTCGCTGAAATAGCGGTATGCATCCCGCGGAATCGTGGCTCTCACTCTTGGCATTGGCTCATCCCGCCGCGAGTGGGAGCCTCCCGCTCACAACCACTCACCTTGACATCCACCCAACCGCGTCTTTATGTTTGCGCCAGCCGAACCAGTGCAATTCCAAAGGACGCCGATGAAATTTCTTGAGCAGACCGGGGCTATCCTCACTGACAGCCACTTCCTCATTCCCCTCACCGTCTTTTGCATCGGCCTTGCGCTCCTCATCACGCTGCATTGATCCCCTTCTCGCGGCCGGCGTGAGCCTCGTGGCCTGCGCCGCGTCCCCACTTTACGAAAGGACTATCCACACATCATGAGCCGACCGCAGAAGACAGCAGCAACGGTCGGCTTCAACTCCGCTCACGGGCTGGGTGTGTTGTGCGGGCTCTCCGCCGGCGTCTGGCTGGGTGCTGCGGAGGCGCCCACCAAGCTCGTCAACTCCGGCCTCTCGCCCTACTCCATTTCGCTCTGCATGGTGGCCGGGGTCTTCACTGCCCGATGGACCGTGCCCACTCTGCTCAAAGGCACGCGCCAGGTCTTCGCGGATCTGTCGCGAAACAAGCACCTCCTTCCCACCGCCATCCTCGCCGGCATGTTGTGGGCCGTGGCCAACACGCTCACTGTCTTTGCCATTCGCGACGTGGGCCTGGCCATCGCCTTCCCCCTCTGGAATACCAACGCTCTGGTCGGCATCTTATGGGGCCGTCTGCTGTTCGGTGAGCTCAAGGGCGCCAGTGGCAGAAATGTGGCCAAGGTAGTACTCGGCGCACTCGCCATTGTTGCCGCGGCCATCATGCTCGGCTTCAGCACCATCCATGGCGGAGGTCCCCACCCCGGCCGCGCCGCTTCAGGCGTCCTGGCTGCCGCCGGTGCCAGTCTCTTGTGGGGAACCATGTATATTCCCTACCGCAAGGCCTACATCAGCGGCATGAATCCTCTCTCGTTCGTCACCGTCTTTACCGTCGGCGAGTTGGGCGCGGTCTTCGCCTTGGCGCTGGCTCTGGACCGGACCGCAACCATCGCCGTCATTCATTCTCCCCAGACTCGGCACATGCTCTTCTGGCTGTTCCTGGGCGGATTCGTCTGGGTCATTGGCGACCTGTTTCAGCAGTACGCCACCAAGTATCTCGGGATCGGCCGCGGCATTCCACTCTCCAACACCAACCAGTTGTGGGGACTGGCCTGGGGCGCGTTGGCCTTTGGCGAGCTGGCCCACGCCGATGCGGCCCACCGCCTGCTGGTCGTGGCTGGATCGCTGGTCATGATTCTTGGCGCACTGGCTGTCAGCACGGCCGTCGCCACTGAGCGCGAGCACGCCTCGGCCAACCAAGCTTTGCAGCGCGAGTGCACCCGTTATCAACTGGACTACAACCGTGTGCTTGAAGCCTGCGCAGGTGTGCCCGTCGCCGCCAATGGGCCGCAGCGCGCATGGTGGGACTATGTGATTCTCGCCGTCGCCGTGGGCGTGTTTGTGTACCTCGGGCTGGACGCGCGCGTGCCCGCGCTTGGAATGAACCTGGTATGGGTCGGCGTTCTGGTCGCGGCGCTTGTCGTCACCGCCGCCATCTCCGCCTGGGGACTGTGGAAGACAACCAAGTTCTCCTAGGCCCTGTTCACGCTCCCGGTACAATGGATACTTATGACCGAGCCGTCGCTGGTTGACCTTGTCGGCGTGGGGCTGAACGCTACCGACACCCTGATCCCTCTCGCCACCTATCCCGAGCGCGGCTCCAAGGTCGAGTACACCCATTCATCTCTCTTGCCCGGCGGACAAACTGCGACCGCGGTCGTGGCCTGCCAAACCTGGGGACTCACCACCCGCTATGTAGGCAAGGTGGGCGATGACGAGGCGGCCAATCTGCATCGCCGTGAGTTTGCCCGCACCGGCGTCGACGCGCGAATCATTACCGTGGCTAATGCTGCCAGCCCGCAATCGCTGATTCTGGTCGATGCCGGAGGCGAGCGCACAGTGCTTTGCCGTCGCGACGAGCGCCTGCTTCTGCAGCCCGCGGACCTCGACCGCGCATGGATCGTGAACGCCCGGGTGCTGCACTTGGACGGATTTGAAACCGCCGCAGCCACCGTTGCCGCCGGCTGGGCGCGCTCCGCTGGGATCCCCGTCATCGCCGACCTTGACGAGCTTTATTCCGGCGTCGACGACCTGGTCTCGAACGTCGACTATCTCATCGTCAGCCGCGACTTCCCTGTGCGCCTCACCGGCCAGCGCAACCTGGAGCAGGCCTTGCGCATCATCAAGCGCCGCTACGGCTGCACGGTCGCCGCGGCCACCCTCGGCCAGGACGGCGTGTTGGCCTGGGACGGCAGTCATTTCCATCTGCGCCCCGCGTACCGCGTCTCCGTTGCCGACACCACCGGAGCCGGCGACATCTTTCACGCCGGCTTCATCTACGGACTCTTGCAAGGTTGGCCGCTCACCCGGCAGCTCGATTTTGCCTGCGCCGCTGCCGCCCTCAACTGCACCGCCAAAGGCGCTCGCGGCGGCATCGGTTCCGTGCAGGCGGTGGAGGCCCTGATGGCCGCCACTCCTCGCTACGCCACCGTGCCTGCTGCGAATTGAATGATTCGCAGTAAAGAACAACTATGCCTCTGACTGCTTGATGCTGTACCGATATGGGTGGCCCATCCTTGCGGCGTATTTGTTCTTGCCGCAAGGGTGGGAAAGCACGAGATCACACGGTCAGAGACCTGGCTCACGGAAGGTGGACTAGGGCGAGCCGTTGTTCCCGCAATTGCCCAAACCCGCGCCGCAAGAATAAACTTCCACTGAAATCGTTTCCATGAGGGATTCCGCCATGTATGTTTCACGTTCTTTGCCGCTCGCCGCTCTGCTCCTTGCCTCTCTCACCGCCATCGCACAGACTCCCTCCGCGCCGAAGGCGCACTTGGCCCCACCGCAGGTGGCGCAGACGCCCCCCATGGGTTGGAACAGTTGGAACTTCTTTGCCGAGAAGGTCACTGACAAGGACATTCGCGCTGCCGCCGACCAACTGGTCTCTACGGGGATGAAAGACGCGGGCTACATCTACGTCAACATCGACGACACCTGGGAGGCAGATCGCGACGCGAACGGAGTGCTGCATACCAACTCCAAATTCCCTGACATGAAAGCCCTGGCCGACTACGTCCACTCCCGTGGCCTGAAGATCGGCATCTACTCCGGGCCGGGAACCAAGACCTGCGGCGGCTACACCGCTTCGCTGGGCCATGAAGAGCAGGATGCCCAGCTCTACGCCTCGTGGGGCATCGACTATCTCAAGTACGACCTGTGCAGCTTCATTCCGGACGTGATGGAAAAACAGGCTCCCAACGACAAGGCCGCACAGATGCGCCTCATGGTCGCAGCCTACGACAAGATGTCGAAGGCCCTCAAAGCCGCCGGCCGCCCCATTGTCTTCTCGCTCTGCCAATACGGGTGGGACGCTCCGTGGGAGTGGGCGCCCGCCCTCGGCGGCAACTCATGGCGCACTACCGGCGACATCGATCCCCACTGGGACCGCGTCTACGCCATTCTCAGCCAGCAGGCAGGACTAGAAAAATACGCCGGCCCCGGCCACTGGAATGACCCCGACATGCTTGAAGTGGGGAACGGTGACCTCACGCTGGCCGAGAATCGCGCCCACTTCTCTATGTGGGCCATGCTGGCCTCGCCTCTCCTGGCCGGCAACGACCTGCCCAACATGAAGCCCGAGATCTCGGCCATCCTCACCAACCGCGACGTCATCGCCATCGACCAGGACAAGCTGGGCAAGCAGGCCTCCCGCACCTATACCGATGGTGAAGTCGAAGTCTGGACTCGCCATCTTTCGGGCGGCGCAATGGCCATCGCCGTCCTTGCGGCGGGCGACAACCGCTTCTCCACGCATCCCTTCCACTTGAGCCTGGCCAAGCTCGGCCTCCATGGCCCGCAGCAGGCCAAAGACCTGTGGACCGGCAAGGAGATGCAACTCACCGACAACATGCCTATTGAGATCGCCAGCCACGACGTGCTGCTGGTCCGCATCGCCGCCCCAAAATAGAACCAGTCGCAAAAGATTGGGTGCCCCAGGTCCCGATTTTGGGACCTGGGAAAGCAATAACCAAACCGCGTTTCGGGCACCCCGAAACTCTACCTGTCCCCTGACTCGCAATTCCCCAAGGGAACCTTGCAGATTATTTCCTCGGCTTAGGCACACGAAGAAGGAGAAAAAGTGCGTGCCGCCGGTTTCGCGCCGGATCGGTGCCGTAAACCCTTTCCTTAGAAGATTCTGCAGCCAACTCCAATGTTCTCAAGAATTTAGCGCTACCTCTACTCGCTAAGTCCATTAAGATTAATAATTTACTCAAAGAATAGGGAGAGGGGGGGTATCGGCGCAGTAAGAGCCGGGTGCGGGTGCCCCAGGTCCCGATTTTGTGACCTGGGATAGCTAGCAGCTGGAAGCTGGAAGCGGCTTCTCACTCCGCCCTTCCCAAACACACCGCAAACCATCCCTGCGCGTCCATCCAGCTCTCCACCGGCGCAAATCCCGCCGCGCCCAGCATCGCCTCCGCCTGCCCCGGCCAATATTTGTAGCTGTTCTCGGTATGGATCCTCTCGCCCGCGCGGAAATTCACATCCAAGCCCAGCCCCGCCACGCGCACACTCTGCGCAACCCGGCTCTCCAGGTGCATCTCCATTCGCGACTCCGCAGCGTTCCACACCGCCCGATGCGCAAAGGTCTCCGCATCGAACTCCGCCCCCAGTTCCCGGTTCAACCGCGTCAGTAGGTTGCGATTGAAGGCAGAGGTAACTCCCGCCGCATCGTCATACGCCGCCCGCAGAATAGAGTCCTCCTTCACCAGGTCCACGCCCAGCAGCAGCCCGTCGCCCGGCTGCAGGCTTGCATGAATCCGCCGGAGAAGCATTGCGGCAGCCTCGGGTTCGAAGTTGCCGATGCTCGACCCGATGTAGAGCACCAGTCGCCGCTCACCCGCGTCAGACGGTTCCAGGTCCAGTTCGTGTGCGTAGTCCACCAGCCGCGGTGCCACCTCGACGCCGGGAATCTCGCGCTCGATCCGCTCCCGTGCCACCTCCAGCGCACTCATTGACACGTCCAGCGGCTCGTACACCACTACCCCCTGCCTCCGTGCCGCCGCAGCCAGCAGCAGGCGGGTCTTACTGGCCGAGCCCGCACCCAGTTCGGCAATTCGCAGCCGCCTTCCGTCCGCAGCCTGGGCAATCATCCTATCGGCATGCGTCGCCAGAATGGCCCGCTCCGTCCGGGTCAGATAGTACTCAGGCAACTCCGTGATCTGTTCGAAGAGTTCGGAACCGGCCGCATCGTAAAAGAGCCAGGGAGGAAGCCGTTTGGGTTGCGACGCAAGTCCTTCTTCGACCGCCGAGGCGACCCGTCCTGAAATGCGCTCTGCGGCGATCTGCGGAATCGTGGTTGTCATGCGCATGATTGGATGCGGAACACGTCACGCGGGTTACGAATCATTCCGCAAAGATAAATCGAATCTTGCCAAGCTCCACGCTTTAATCTCCCTCCATCTTAAAAAATGGCCCGTTTCGCCCAGTTTTTCGCGGTAGATCGGCCAGCTCTTCGCACCAAAACACAGACTGAAATCAACATTCCATTGTGAATGCACCATGAATGGTGATATCCACAGATTTACTTGAGTTTTGCACTTGCATCCACAGATCGGGCTGCCCTAATGTCTCTTTCAGTTGGTGACCCTGTAGGGAGTTGGACAGCAGTTCGGGTCAGGCAAGTAGATGCAGGATTGAGATTGAACTGATGTTCCATGGTCGGCTTGCCGGCGGTGGAAAGTCGGATTGAGATTAAGAGAGCATCGAGCGTCGGGCAAGGATTGTCGGACTCGGTTGCACACGAAGATTCATCCGCTGGCTTGCCAGGGGATGCAAAGTTCGAGTACAGACGGGGATTCATCATCGATCCAGCCGGAGATGCGGAACCGGGGCAACCCGGGGAAGCATAAACGGTCAAGCCGAAAGGTTGGGGATTCGGGGTAACCTGGAAACTCAAACGTCGGCGCCGCAGAAGGATCGGGAATTCAGGGCAACCTGAATATTCGATCAGTCGGCGGGCCAGAGGAGCGAAGATTCGGGGCAACCCGAAGCTTCACCGCTGGCACAACCGGAAGGTGCCAAGTTCGGGGTGACCCGGGCGAACACCAGCCGGTGCCGGAGATGCAGGAATCGGGGTAACCCGCGACCTCATCAGAGGCGATACCGGAGGAGCGAACGAACGGGGCAACCCGGGACTTCACCACTGGGAGCGCCGAAGGATGCGAGACTCGAGGCAACTCGGAGATCCATCGCCGACAAAGCCGGAAGATGCAGGCTGCGGGGCAACCCGGAGACTCATCGTAGGCGATACCGCAGAGCGAAGAATCGGGGCAACCCGGAGTTTCATCAACGGTACCGCTGAAGGGCGCGAGATTCGAGGCAACTCGGAGATCCGTCCCGGCACAGTAGAATGGACCGAAGATTCGGGGCAACCCGAAGATTCGTCGCCAGCGCGGCCGAAGGATGCGGGGTACGGGGCAACCCGGAGACGCGTTGTTGGCCAAGCCGGAAGATGCAGGATGCGAGGCAACTCGAATCCTCATCAACAAGCTGAACGGGTCGATGCATGATCCAATAAGCTACCAGATCACTCGGAAAGCGCCAGGGACTGCAAAGTCTCTGGCGTTTTCGTTTTGGGCGGGTGATTGCGGTTGAGGTTTCCTGAGCACAGGTCTGCCTCGACACCATCCAAGACGACCACAGGGAACTTCCAAGCTCAATGCCCGGTCGGCACGATGCCTGGGAACCAGTGTGCCGCGTTGTCGTGATAGAGCTTTCGCAGAACCGGCTCGGGCAAAGCGAGTCCTTGTACCGGCCGGCCCTTGTATTCCAGCGTGTCATTGGTGGCGAAGTATCGCCAGTCGTGCGCGTAGGACTCTTCCCATTCGTTGAGGCTCGGCTGCAGCGAATTCTTGGCAGAGAATCCGTTGTCGGTGGCGTAGATCAGCCGGTCCTGATATTTCAGGATGAAGGCGATCATGTCAGCGCGGGGCTGCATCATCAGGTAAGGCATGCGGGCAGCAAGATCGACCGCGAAGTTAGGATAGCGGTCGAGGTGTTGGGCGAGCTGATGGAAATCACCTTCCATGCTGCCCAAGTGTGCTCCCACTACGCGCAGGCCGGGATTCAGCTCCAGCAAATGATCGCGCGCCTGAAGAATCTTCTCCTTTGAAGCGGGATGAGGCTTGCCGTACTGATACCAGAAAGGGTTCTGCTGAATGTAGGAGTAGTCCGGCGCATCTGGGTTGGGCGGATCAAACATGCTGTTTGGATCTGCGACGTGCGCAATGAGAGTTCTACCGTGGGAGGAAATGTCTTTGTAGATCGGCTCAAAGGCGGGATCGTCGGGAAGGATGTAGTTCCCGGCGGCGTCTTTAATCTCCATGCCGATGTTCTTCCATATTTTGACCGCGATGGCGCCTTGACTGAACTCGCGATCAATGCCGCGAATTGAGGTTTGGGTAAATGCGGGCTCACGCACTTTGTAGGGATCGAAGGTTGTGCAAAGGATAGCGTGGCCGCCGCTGCCGTGGATAAACTGCCATGCGGCTTTGCTCTCCACTGACAGGTCTTTCAACTCTGGATTGTTGTCGTCGACGAGGACAATGTCGAGAACGCGGAGGTTGAGTCTTTGGAGCATGGCATTGAAGGCCGGGTCGCTACGGAAGACGTGGGTGTGGGTGTCGATGGGATTGAGCGCGGTGAAGGCCTGCAATTCCTGATCGGTGAATGGGCCGCTGACCGCATTGCTTACGCCGCCAGAGGACGAAGCGGCGGGAGCGGGCTGCTGATTGCGCGAATTGCTGCACGCGGCAACGCCGAACATCAGAGCCGTTGCGACTATAAGCAGAGATGACTTCATTAGGGATGGTCTCCTTAGCCATAGATACCCGGAATGCACTTCTACGATTCGATTGGGTTTCCGGCGTGAATTATAGACACTCCCGGCTCGAAGGGCCAACACGTCCAGTAGCTGTGCATCCCTTGCGGACCGCGCGTTCAGTGCTTTGTCGGGTAGCTCAGCTATCATAAACAGGGCTTTCACCCTTCTGTGCACGGCGCATCTGTGCGGTGTTCCGAGCGCGGCCCGGTTTAAGGAGAAGCTATTTGGTTCCGATAAAGATTCCCACCGATCTCGACGCCGTTCTTGATGCTGCCTGGGAAGCAGCGAGAAGAGTTTCGGGATACATGGTCGAAAACGAGGCCCGCTTTCTTGGGCTGATTGCTGCCTGTGCTCCCGTGAAGGGCGCGATCGTTGAAATCGGCAGCTTCAAGGGCAAGTCCACCGTGATGCTGGCCAAGGTGGCCGAGCATTATGGCCTGGGGCCTGTCGTCGCGATAGATCCCCACAACTCGCCTGAGTTACTTGACCACGATTCCGACCCCAGTGCATCCTCCTATCAGGATTTCTTGAACAATATTCAGTCTGCCGGTGTCTCTAGTCTGGTTGAGGTCCACCACGCTTATTCGAGCGATGTGTCGTCGACGTGGAATCGCCCCGTCCGGTTTTTGTGGATTGACGGTGACCATACTTATAAGGGTGCCAAGGCCGACTTCGACGGATTCTTTCCCCACGTCGTGCCTCAGGGGATGGTAGCGTTCCACGACTCTTTAAATGTCTTCTCAGGTCCCATCCGCGTTTTTGTCGAGGATGTACTGCGCTCCAATCAATTTGGCGCCGCTGGATTCGTCCACTCAATTGCCTGGTCGCAGTTTCGGCCGGAAGACGGCGCTCTCTTTCAAGAGCAGCGGACGCGGCTTGAAAGGGTAGCGGCACGGCTTATTCCGATGGTCAAGGATGACCGGGAGTTGCGTGGCCTGGAGAAGATCCACTTCAAACTGACTCGCTCCCGCGTACCGCACGCGGCCATCCGGCCCAGTGAGTGGGCTTCGCGGTTGAATCAATTCACGTAGCGGTCATCTGACTGTTGGCGACAGTGATCGGTTCCGTGTCAGGTTTCGGGGCGCGGTTACGGCGCACTCAAAAGAGATAGACCGCACCCAGAAGCAGGATCGCGGCGATGGGAACCAGGACTGCATTGATCTCGAGTTTGAAGACCTTACCACTGGTGCGAATGCGCACGTAGGGAACATTATTCTGATCCCGAGATGCAACGTCATACTGGCAGTGCATGAACTTGGCGGCGACGAATCCGACGATCGGAATGGCTGCAAGAACAGCGACAAAATAGAAGCGCTGGACTAGGTAAGGATCTTGCCACCAGATGAGGACGACCTCCGCCGCGCCGGCCAATGCGGGGCTTAGCCTTTGCGAAACAAGGCGAAACCGTGCACCCCGGGGCCAATTCGCACGCCTCCCACGGGTTCTGATCAGATCGATGAGCAGCGGAGCCAGGCTTTGCCCGGCAGGGAGCGCAGTCATCATGGCTCGTGCGAGAAAAGATGAAGACATTTCCGGAATTGTACGATCAAGGCTCGTAGGCAGGAGTGGACGAGCACAAGAGCGGGCAGGCTGATCGCCGGCTTGGGCCACGCGGGAACATCTCTCATGGCAATCGGACAAGGCCCAAAAGCAGTGCGATCCGCGTGAACCTTTGCAGGCGGAAATGGCACGGACTCCATGGTTCGAATCGCCGATACATTACGGCGCAAATGGCAGTTACCTTCGCCCGCGTGTGTCTAGTGCACGGCCCCGGCGCCGGCTCCTTCTCCGGGGCGGTTTTTGCTGAGCATGAAAGCCAGCACTACTAGTCCAACCGACATCCACGAGAGCTCCATGTAGACGTCCTGGTATCCTTGCATCTGGGCCTGCTGGTTGAGCTGGTTATAGACATTGGCCAGGGCCAACCCCGCACCGTTGTGTCCGCCGAACTTCCCGTCAAAGAATCCAGTCATTGAACTCAGATGCTGTTGATAGGCGATAGAAGCCGGTTGCATGGCACTTTGCAGGTGCTGTTGATGCCAGGTAGCGCGGCTGGTGACCTGCGCGTTGGTGATGGCAATCATGATGCTGCCGCCGATATTGCGCGCAAAGTTGATGAGCCCCGCCACCTGGTTGCTCTCTTCCCTGGGCATGCCCACATATGCCGCATTGGTGATGGAGATGAAGCAGAAGGGGAGCGGAAGCATCTGGACCACGCGCAGCCACGAAGCAGCGCGGAAAGTCATCTCGAGAGTGGTGACATAAGCCGCGTAACGGAAAGTGACGACAAACAGGGTGAAGCCGAGTACGGCGAGCCAGCGGGCAGCAATTTTTCCTGTGGCAACACCGGCCATGGGCATCACTATGACCAGCGTGATGCCGCCGGCGGTCAGCGCCAAGCCCGCAGTAGTGGCGTTGTAACCCAGCAATTGCTGCATGAACTGCGGTTGGAGGACGGTGTTGGCGTTCAACACTCCTCCAACCAGCGCCATGAGGAAACAACAGATGGCAAAGTTCTTGAAGCGGAAGAGCTTTAGATTGATGAGCGGACTTTTCTGTCGCCATTCCCAGGCGATAAGGCCGATCATGCCACCCACGAACAGGGCCGCGAAGAAACAGATAAAGCCGGACGAGAACCAGTCGTTTTCCTCGCCCTTATCGAGCATGATCTGCAAGCCGCCCATGGCCGTGGTGAGGAATGCCAGCCCCATGTAGTCCATGTGGCGCAGCTTTGACGGGTCGGCCTTGATCCATGGCGGGTCTTCCACCATGCGGGTGACGAGGAAGAAGGCCAGGATGCCGACGGGGATGTTGATGAAGAAGATCCAGCGCCAGGAAAAGTTGTCGGTGATCCAGCCGCCCAGCGTGGGACCAATGGAAGGCGCCAGCACGGCGACGAGGCCGTAGAGGGCAAAGGCCTGGCCTCGCTTGTGGGGTTCGAAGGAGTCGGCCATGATGGCTTGGGCCATGGGTTGCATGCCGCCGCCGCCAGCTCCCTGAATGATGCGGAAGATGAGCAGCAAGGGCAATGAGGGGGCTGCGCCGCACAGAAAACTGGCCACAGTGAAGACCAGGATGCAAAAGACGAAAAAGTTGCGCCGTCCCATCAGGCTTGAGGCCCACCCGCCCAGCGGTAGAACGATGGCGTTGGACACCAGGTAGCTTGTGAGAACCCATGTTCCTTCGTCCGTACTGGCGCCCAGGCTACCGGCAATATGAGGCAGGGCCACGTTCGCAATGGAGGTGTCCAACACCTCCATGAAGGCCGCCAGTGCCACGGTCATGGCGATGAGCCAGGGATTGACCCTGGGCTTCCAGCGCGGGGGCTGGGGCGGGTACGGGTTGTCCATGTGCTGTATCGCGGCTTGAGTGCCAGCCTGGGGCGTGGGCTGCGGATCGGGCAAGAACCACTCCTTGGTGTGTTGCTTTCGGGTATCTCGGTGTTTGGGGGAAGTCCGGCACGATGCGAACCCATCCGTGCGGGCCCAGACAAGCTGCGCTACTCAAAATCTACTTGAAACCGGCCTACACGATCTTAGATTCTCTTTTGTGCCGTTGAGGTTCATGGATTCTGATTCGATACTAAGCGGCAGGAATTTGTGTGCTGTCTGCGACCATGGGGGTGCGCCATCCGACCAGGGCAATTGTCAGCGCCACGGCCTGCATGGCCACGATGAATGCCACGCAGGCGGGCCATTTGCCCAGTGCCCAAAAAGCTCCGGGAACCACGCCCGCGGCGGTGCCGCCCAGGTAATAGCAGGTGAGGTAAAGCCCCGCAGCAATGACACGCGCTCCCGGGGGCGAGGCCACCCGGAGGTGGCTCTGTGAGGCGGTCTGGGAGATGAAGACGCCGCTGGAGAGCATGGCCAGGCCCAGGATCACGACCCACAGCCAGGGCGCAAGGGTGAGCAGAACGCCGGTGATGGAACAGCAAATGGCTCCGCCGATGCCGGCACGGAGGCCCACGCGCGTAATCAGGAATCCGGCCGCTGGAGTGACCACCAGGCCGATGAGATAGACGAAGAACAGTGAACTCAATGCGGAGGTGGAGAGCAGAAACGGCGCAGCGCTCAGGTGAAAGGTAATCCAGGTGAATACGCCCACCAGGGAAAACAGGACGTTGAAGCCCACGGCAAAAGTGGCAACAAGACGGCGGCTGCGGAAGAGTCCTTGGACTTGATAGGGGAACGAGGGCAACTCGTCGATTTTGTGCTGGGGGACAGCGCGGCGGTGTCCGTGAGGCAGCCAGGCCGCCACCGCTGCCGCGCCCGCCAGAGAAGCTGCACCGAGCACCAGAAAACTGATGCGCCAACTGAATCTGTCGGCCAGAATACCCGCCGAAACTCGACCCATAAAGCCGCCCAGGGCTGTGCCGCTGACGTAGAAACTCATGATGAGCGCTACGCGATCCGGAGGCCACTCCTCGCCGATATAGGTAATAACCACCGCGATCACGCCAGGCACCGTGACGCCCTGAAGAAAGCGCCAGAAGACCAGTTGCGGCAGTGAAGTGGAGGTGGCGGCCAGCAGTGTGGGCACGGAGATTCCGACCAGCGAGGCCACGATGATGCGCTTGCGCGGCAGCCGCTCAGTGAGCGCGCCAAAGACTGGCGCAGAGATGGCCACGCCCAGCGTAGCCGCCGAAACCGTCATCCCCACGCCGGTTTTGGAGGCGTGGAAGATATGTGCCAGCATTGGCAGAAGCGGCTGCGTACAGTAGAGCTCAAGAAAAGCGCACACGCCACACAGCGCTACCGCAGCCCCGGCCCACGGGCTGGGCGCTGGACGTGCCTGAGGAGGGGTCTCCAAGCAACAGGATACCGGATCGCGGGTGGGCCAGTGGGAGACGACGCAGACGATTTACCCTAAGCAGTACATGGATTCCTCTTCCCTTAAGCCGCCGCGGCGAGGCATGGAGGCCTTTGCCTCTCGCGACTTCAGGCGGTACCAGCAGGCGCGCGTGGTGGCTATTCTGGGCGCCGAGGCGCAGTCGGTGGCGGTGGCCTGGCAGGTCTACTCCATCACCCACCGCGCTCTGGACCTGGGTTATACCGGGCTGGCGCTCTTTCTGCCCGGACTGCTTTTCCTGCTTCCGTCCGGCCATATCGCCGACCGCTTTGACCGGCGGCAAGTCATCCTGGTCTGCTACGGACTGCAGGTGTTCTGCACTCTCGCGCTGGTGGCGTTTGCCCGCTCCGGCGCCCATCGCGTGTTTCCCATTTATGCGGTGCTGTTTTTGATCGGCACGGGGCGCGCGTTCTCCGGGCCGGCCAGTTCTGCACTGGTGCCGCACCTGGTTCCTGAAAAGCATTTTGTGAACGCGGTGACCTGGGGCAGCGCCATCTTTCAGTTCGCCAACATCAGCGGACCGGCACTGGGCGGACTGCTGTTCACGCTGCCGCTGGCGCGCGTATTGCCCGGCACCCGGTTGGAAGGCGCGGGCATTGTCTATGTCTTCACGCTGATCTCGCTGGTGTGGTTCCTGGCGTTAGTGGGCAGCCTGCATGTGCGACCGGGACGGATGGAGCATCGGGGCGTCTCAATGCAGGTGATACTGGCCGGGTTCCACTATGTCCGCGAATCGCCGCTGCTTCTTGGTTCCCTTTCGCTGGACCTGTTTGTGGTGCTACTGGGCGGGGCGGTGGCGCTGATGCCCATCTTTGCCAACGATATTCTGCACACGGGTCCACGTGGGCTGGGCATGCTGCGGGCGGCGCCGGCAATAGGCGCGCTGACCATGTCGCTGCTGCTGACGCGGTTTCCAATCGGCCGCCGCGCGGGACGACGCCTTTTCATCTGCGTGGCTATCTTCGGCGCGGCTACGGTGGTTTTCGGCCTCTCGCACAGCCTGTGGCTCTCGCTGGCAGCACTGGCCGTGAGTGGCGCAGCGGACATGATCAGCGTGATCATTCGCGGATCGCTGCTGCAACTGGCCACTCCGCCGCAAATGCGCGGCCGTGTGAGCGCGGTCAACTCGCTATTCATCGGCGCGTCGAATGAGTTGGGCGAATTCGAGAGCGGGCTGACCGCGCAATGGTGGGGCGCGGTACGGGCCACGATTGTGGGAGGGCTGGGCGCACTGGCTGTGGCGGGTGCGTGGGCAATGCTGTTTCCCGCGCTGCGGCGCGCGGATAAGCTGAGTGCTGAAGCGCTGCGGCCGCCAGAGAACACGAAGGAAACTGTGAAGCAGGCGGAAAGCATTGGACGGTGAAGCGTGTGAAGGGGCGTGCGCTGCGCAGGCCTTATTTTCGACAACAGCAGGTCCTTCAACTTTGCTCAGGGCGGGCTTTGAGGCAGCCACCTTCGGGCTGAGTTCATGTCTTGGAGCCTGTCAAGAAACTCGAAGACAACGAGCGGGAACAGAGGGCCGGCATCGGGGGAGCAGTGAGCAGCACGGCGATAGTCGCCGGCCCGCACTCTTTGTGCCGATACCCCCCTCCCCCCTATTCTGTGAGTAAATCCTTGATCCTAATGGACTTAGCGAATGAAAAGGTCGCTAAAATATTGAGAACATTGGAGTTGCCCGCAGAATCTTCTCAGAAAAGGACTTACGGCGGCCGCTTGGAGGATGAGGTTTGCGATGCCTCTTTTTTCTCCATTTCGATTGTGCAGGAAGCTGGGAAAATAATCTGCAAAGCTCTCTCAGCGAGGGTATGACTCATCGGCGTGCTCTCCCAGATGCCCAAAAGCGAAGCACCTGGGGCACCCATTTCTATGCTGAATTGAGTGAGAACGAAAGGAACGTGGGGATTCGTGGTTTCCCACCCATTTCTATCGGAGGTTCAGACGCGGACCACTCGCCATGTCGATACGACCTAGCGCTGGAGGAGGTCGATGGGACTCGTGAAGTCGGTGACACGGATGTGGCGGGCCAGGGTGGGATGCTGGCGCTGGAGTGCGAGGAACATCTCCCAGGCGACGCGGCGATAGCTGAAGTGGCCGGCGGGACCGGAGCGGAGTTCGGAGATGTACTGGGCTTCAGCGAAGTCCATCTTGAAAAGACAACGGATGCGCGTGGCGAGGGGCAAGAGATAAAGCGCAGACTGCGCCGCCTCAGGAGCGCCGCTGGCGGCGATCTTGGCGCTGGCGGCGTGGGCGGCTTCGACGGCAGCGTGGTAGGCGGCGACGATGCCCGCCTCGGCCAGCCCAGCCGCATCGCCGGATTCGGGAGTCTCATATCCGTGCAGCGAAGTGAAGGACTGAATGATCTGCACGCAGCGGCGATGTCGGTGCATGTCACGGAAGCCACCAATGTCCATAAGAATGTCAAAGCGGAGGGCGGCACCGGCGTGGAAGGCACGCAACGCCTCGTCGTGCTTGCCGCGATGGCGCAGGCCGAGGTCGACGATTTCAGCCACACGGGGAGCGGGAAACGCCGCCACCAGGTCGCGAATCTGGCGGTAGGGGTGATGACTGGCCGAGTAGAGGAGCGTCGCGGCCAACTCGACTTCAAGAGATTCGGTGCGCTCCACTAGATCGACAACCGGAGCGTCGGAAATGGGGATGTCGCCGAGCAGGTCGGCGGCGGCCTGGGCCAGTTCGGCCTGGGTTTCGATGGCGTAGCGGTTGGGTTCGGCGTACTTGACCAGGGTGGGCGCGGTGCGGACTTCGCGGGTGAGCAGGGCGGCGGATTCCTCGGACAGGGCGGGATCGGCCGAGAGCTTCTGGACGAAGGCAGCGCCAGCCTGGGCATTCACGTTCCACGCCGGGCCGGTGGCGGCTTCGCGCAGCTTCTGGCCCAAGTCGCGCACCTCGGCCGCGGGATGGGAAAGCAGACGCGAGACCTGCGTTTCCAGGGTGCGGGCGTTCACAATCTGGCCGAGCGATGTGTTGGTGGCCAGCGGGAGCAGGTAGCGGGCCACGTCGAAGGCGCGAGCCTTGAGAGTACGCTCGTAGGCCTCGGGCTTCATGGCTTCGGGGCGGGCGACACGCTGGCGCAGAGCGTCGAGGACCGCCGCGGTGGTGCGCTGGTAGGTGGCAAAGAGGCTCTGGACGGTTTCGGAATAAAGCCGGGCGGATGCGGAATCCTCACCAAAATCAGGAAGATACCAGCCGGATTTGAGAAAGTTCTGGTAGCGTGTGGAGCGCTCCTGGCCGTCCCAGCGCTGCTCGTCGACCAATACGATGGCAGCGAGCAGGCTGAGGCGCTCGACGGCAAAAGCGATGTGGGCCAGATCGGCGATGGAACGATGGCCGTATTGGAAGTAAAAAGTGTTGAGGAACTGCTCGGCGCGCTGAGCGCTGATTTCAGAGAGCGACTCGCGCATGGAGAGCGACGAACGCGAATACTTGGCCATGGCATAGGCCATGACTTCAGGGTCGGCGCCATGGACGGCGAAGACCTCGGTCTGGTTACTGGCGCCTGCGGGGAGAAAAGATTCACTGGACATTGCTGTGGGCTCGCGAACAGAATACGGCATTGGGGCGGACGAAGTTGTGCATCCTTGAGTTTGCGCCGCCCGTCTAGTAAGAAGCGAGGGTCGACCGGCCTATGTGGGAGTTCAAGGTGCGCACGTCGCAGCGTCCCCGGCCACTGCCTACGGGCCACTGGGCGATGACCCAGCGCTGGAACGATCTGCTGTTTGCGCATTGGCGGGTGCCGCTGTCCCAGGTGGCGAAACTGCTGCCGGACGGGCTCCAGGTGGACACGTTTCAAGGTTCCGCATGGCTGGGCGTGGTGCCGTTTTGGATGGACCGCATCAAGCTCCGCGGCGTGCCGCCCATTCCGGGGGCGCGCAGCTTTCCCGAACTGAATTTGCGCACCTACGTCCGCGACCAGCAAACAGGAACACCGGGCGTGTATTTCTTTTCGCTGGATGCGGGCAGTTTGCTGGCGGTGGCGGCGGCGCGCACCTTCTATCATTTGCCCTATTACTGGGCAGAGATGCGGCTGGAGCAGCGCTCGGAGCGGGAGTTTGACTGCTTCAGCCGCAGGCGGTTTGTGAACCGGCCGGTGATCTTCAGGGCGCGCTACCGGGGATTGGGACCCAGCCACAAGCTGATAGAGAGCCGCAGCGACACAATTGAATACTTCCTGACGGAGCGCTACTGCCTGTTTAGCTGTGACAGTGCGGGGCGGCTGGTTCGCGCCAACATTCACCACGTTCCGTGGCCGCTGGAAGAGGCGGAGGCGGAGATTGAGCGCAACGACCTGGCCGAGGCAATCGGGATTGAACTTCCGGACCAGGAGCCGGTGCTGCATTACTCGCGAAGGCTGGCGGTGTATGTGTGGCCCGCCGAACAGGTGAGGCGCATCCTGGCCACGGGGAGAACTCCGGTGGTGGTGGCGCCATCGGGATGAAAGACAGTGGACAGCTAACAGCGGACAGTGAACAGCGGACAGCAGACAGTGAACAGCACAGAGTTGTGAGCTCTGAGCCGTACGCCGTGAACTGTTAGCTGTTACCTGTCTGCTGTCCGCAGTTTCCTGCCACTTATAATGAGTCTCGGAAAGGCGCGGGGTTGTGCGCGCGCGAGGTTCAGAAAGAACGATGGCGGATTTGCAGGGAAGAATTGCGCTGGTGACGGGGGCTTCGCAGGGGATAGGCCGGGCGTGCGCGCTGAGACTGGCGCGGGCCGGGGCCACGGTGGCGCTGGCGGCGCGGAACGAGGCCAAGCTGGCGGAAGTGGCGGCGGAGATTGCGGCGGGTGGAGGCCGGGCGGCGGTGTTTGCGCTGGATGTGGCCAGCGAGGACTCGATCAAGGCCGGCGCCAAAGCTGCGATCGAGCGCTTCGGCAAAGTGGAAATCCTGGTAAACAACGCCGGCATCACGCGCGATGGGCTGATGATGGCGATGAAGCGGCACGACTGGGATGACGTGCTGGGAACCAACTTGACCGGCGCGTTTCTGCTGACGCAGGCGCTGTTAAGGCCCATGCTGAAGAACCGCTGGGGACGCATCATCAACATCTCCAGCGTGGTGGGCCGCACCGGCCAGGCCGGTCAGGTGAATTACGCGGCATCGAAGGCGGGACTGATCGGGCTTACGCGGTCGCTGGCGCGCGAAGTGGCGTCGCGCGGCATCACGGTGAATGCCGTGGCACCGGGCTACATCGAGACGCCCATGACGGCGGTGCTGGACGAAAAGCAGCGCGAAGCGATGATGGCACAGATTCCGCTGGGGCGAGCGGGAACGGACGCGGAAATTGCGGAGTCGGTGGCGTTTCTGGCCTCGGACGCAGCAGCGTACATCACCGGCCATGTGCTGGACGTGAATGGCGGGATGTTCATGGGCGGATGAGAGCCGTCGCGGCTCGTACTTTGACCGCGTGATTTGGTGCTTTCCCATATTGGTATGTCAACAAGCGGTCAGAGACCCAGGCCTGAGGATTATTGCGGCGGATTGGCGCGCGGCACCATCGGCATTCCTGGCTGGGGCGGCCCCATCACTGTGATCGCAGTGGCAACGAATGCGCCTTCTTTTACCGAGCCTTCCACGCGAACCATGTCGCCTGTCTGCACATCGGCCAGGGTGATGGGATCGCGGCGCTTGCGGAAGGTGGTGTTTTCATCGGCCACAACCGCGTGGGCAGTCTTGTCGAGGGAGCCTTCGAGGGTGATTTTGACGCCGTCGACGGCAGTCACTTTGCCCATCAGCCAGGTCTTGCCGTAGTTGGCCTGCATCTCGCGCATCTGCCTGGCACGCTCGGGATCAAGTTGGACAACGGCGACCGCACCCACCGATTTGGCGGCTGCGTCCACTTCGCCCATAGCGGCAACAGCGTCGCCAACTTTGATGTCACTGGGTTTGATGGGCTGGGGAGGATTGCCGCCATTGCCCATGCCGCCACCGCCACCCTGGCGCGGCCCGACTTGCTGTTTCACGATGCGGGTGTTGGCGCTGAAGTGGATGGTGTAGCTCTCTCCTGTATCGGTCTTGATGGTGTAGTGATCGGCGGCGACTTCAGTGACCGTACCCATGGTGCCGTGTCCCGCGCCCATCATGCCCCAGCCTCCTCCTCGACCGCCGCGCTGACCCTGTCCGTTGCCGGAGGCTTGTGGAGCGGCGCCTGCATCCTGCGCATGGGCCGCGCCAAGCGCCAAACCAAGTACGATTGCGGAAACTGCGAGAGTTTTCATGGGGCTCCCAGGGGCGAAGAATCATGCCCCATTCTCATAGACGGACAAAAGCCTGGCGCAGACGATGCAGCTTGAGCCGGCTGTTGTGCTTGCGGGGCACGATCGATCAAAAACCCGCCACGGCGCTAGGGGGTCTTCTGCTCGGCGATGAGTTCCTCAAAGGCGGGAACGCCGCGGAGGCTGGCGAATTCGCTGTCGGCCTGAATCTTCTTGGGGCTTGTGAACCCTTCGTTCAGGGCCATGCGAAGGTATTCGATGGCCTGATCGATCCTGCCGGCTCGGACACAGCCCTTGGCCATGTAATAGTTCATGGCGCCGCGATCCTGCACCGAGGCTGGATTCTCCACTCGCAGGTGGTTGTCCTTGTCGAAGATGTGGGGATCGATGGCCAACGCCGCCTGGTAGGACTCCCACCCTTTGTCGTACTTGTGCCGGGCCATCTGGGCGGTGCCGAGGTTCTTGAGGATGACCGCCGAACGGGGATCGACCTTGAGCGCCTTGCGGTACATGCGCTCGGCCATGCCGTACTGTTTGAGCGAGTCGTAAACAGTGCCCAGATTGTTGAGGACATTGGAGTTCCGCGGATTGAACTTCAGCGACTTCTGGTAGCACCGCACCGCGTCCTGCATGTTGAGCATCATTTGATAGGCGATGCCCATCTTGTTCCATACGACGTATGAGTCAGGCGGAGCCTTCTTGTATGCCTCAATTGCGGCTTGGTAACGTTGGTGCCCCATGAAGGAGTCGCCCACATCTTCAGGAGTGGGCTGCTGGGTCGGCACGACCACCGTCTGCAGGTGGTGCGAGCCAGTTACGGGAGATGGGGCCGGGGTTTGCGCGGTGGCTGCGGGACGCGGGCTGGCGGATTGCGAATCCTGCGCAGGAACGGTGGCGGGAGCCTGTGTGGGAGTCTCTGCAAGGGCTGCGAACGATGCGGGAGCGAGGGCTGCGAACACTGCGAACGCCGGCAGCCAGCGGTGTCTCTCGGGCCTACACATATTCCCTCCTCAAGAAGGAATCGGGGCGATATTTCTGTCCCATCGTCCGCATAGATTAGACCACTTCTACAAGGAAACTGGCTATTGACGATGATTACATTTCTTAAAGCAGAAGTAACAATGGCTAAGACGGAGGAGAGGCCGATTTCGGGTAAACTCATGCGAGGACTGGACGGTGCATGATGGGCACTACCATTTCGCCGACAAGACAATTGGAGATTGCCGCCCGATTTCGATCCACTCGGCGGCGCACGCTGGCGCTTTGTCAGCCACTGACGGCAGAGGACATGATGGTGCAGTCGCTGCCCGAAGGCTCGCCGGCTAAGTGGCACCTGGCACACACGGCTTGGTTCTTTGAGTCCTTCATTCTGCGGGAGTTCCTGCCCGGCTACCGGGTTTTCGATGCGAACTTTGCGTGGCTATTCAACAGCTATTACCAGAGCTTTGCGGCTTTCCCCGAGAAGCGGCTGCGGGCGTCTTTTTCGCGCCCGGCGCTCGAGGGGATTTTGCGCTTTCGCGCGCACGTGGATGAGGGGGTGGAGCACCTGCTGGAGGGAAGCCCGGAGGACGAGGCGCTAGCGCGCATCGAACTGGGCGTGAACCACGAAGAGCAGCACCAGGAGCTGCTGCTGACCGACATTCTGCACGCCTTCTTCACCAATCCGCTGCGGCCGGCGTATCAGGCCGGGCAGGTGGAGGCCTTGCCTCCCATGTCGCAAGATGGAGAGCCTGGAGCCAGCTCAATGGAGGCTCCGGTGTACCCGGCAAGCGGCAAAGCAGTGCCGCTCCGCTATCAACAGTTCTCAGGAGGGCTTTGCGAGGCTGGACGCGGCGAGGGGTTCTGCTTTGACAACGAGCGACCCCGCCACAGGGTGTGGCTGGAACCGTACTCCCTGGCGGGGCGGCTGGTGAGCAACGGGGAATTTGCGGAGTTCATTGCCGCCGGAGGCTACCGCCAACCCGAGTTCTGGCTCTCCGCCGGATGGGATGCTGTGCAGCGCAATGGCTGGAGTGCGCCGCTCTACTGGACCAACGAGAGCGGCGACTGGAGCCTTTTCACCCTGCGCGGAGAGCAGCCAATGGCACGGCTGGCAGCAGCGCCGGTGAGCCATGTGAGCTACTTTGAAGCCGACGCCTACGCCCGCTGGGCGGGGCGGAGGCTGGCTACGGAGTTTGAGTGGGAAACGGCGGCCGAGGAGCAGCCAATCACAGGCAATCTGCTGGATTCAGGGAGGTTGATGCCCGCACCTGCTACCGAATCTATTCAAGGGCAGGACGGACCTGTGCAGCAGCTGTTCGGGGATTGCTGGGAGTGGACGGCGAGCGCTTACCTGGGCTATCCGGGATTTCGGCCGCTGGCGGGGACGCTGGGCGAGTACAACGGCAAGTTTATGAGCGGACAGATGGTGCTGCGCGGGGGTTCCTGTGGAACGCCCGCGGCGCACATCCGGGCCAGCTACCGGAACTTCTTTGCGCCGGAAACACGGTGGCAGTTTTCAGGGATCCGGCTGGCAAGCTGAATAGGCTGAATGAACGCGAAGCCAATTTGGCTATTTCCGTTTGGTCAATTGGCCTGCAGAGATCTTGGTTCTATGCAATCACCGCCACCTTGGCCCGCTTGCCCAGCCGCACCACAAGCCGAGCAGGCAGTCCGCCCAGCGAAACCAGTACATTCCCGGCTGTTTCGCCATCCAGTTTCACGGCCTTTTCGGCGATCTTGCGATTGGCCTCGGCGCCGCTAGCGGCCAGGCCCATGTGGACCAGCAGCTTGGGCAGGCGAACCTGGTTCGGCTCTCCCCCGGCTACATCGGCGTAGGGGATCAAAACCTCGGAGAGGTCCTCCGCAGTTTCTTTTTGCTGGAACATTCGTGCCCAGTTTTCGTCGGCATTGTTTGCCGCTGCCTCGCCGTGGAAGCCCACCGTGATGGTCCGCGCCAAGCGCTTCTTGGCTGCCATGGGGTGCAATTTGCCGGCAAGCACTTCAGCCTTGAGCGTATCAACCTCGGAAAGGCGCAGGTCGGTGAGCAGGACCCAGTACTTCCACATCAGGTCGTCGGAGATCGACATCAGCTTGCCATACATCTCCTGGGGCGGCTCGTTGATGCCGATGGCGTTGCCCAGGGACTTCGACATCTTCTGCACTCCGTCCAGCCCTTCCAGAATTGGCGTCATCAGCACAATCTGCGGCTTCTGCCCGTAGTGACGCTGTAGCTCGCGCCCGCACAGCAGGTTGAATTTCTGGTCCGTCCCGCCCAACTCCACGTCGCACTCAAGGGCCACGGAATCGTAGCCTTGCATCACGGGGTAAAGAAGCTCGTGAAGGCTGATGGGCTGCTCGGCCTGAAAGCGCTTATTGAATTCATCCCGCTCCAGCATTTGCGACACGGTGAAGTGTGCGGTCAGGCGGATGGTCTCCTCATAGCCCAGCTTGCCCAGCCACTCGGAGTTGTAGCGAACTTCGGTCGCCTTCTCGTCGAGGATTTTGAAGACCTGCTCCTTGTAGGTTTCGGCGTTCTCGTCAATCTGCGCACGGGTCAGCGGCTTGCGGGTCACATTGCGGCCCGTGGGGTCGCCGATGAGCGAGGTAAAGTCGCCCACCAGAAAGATGACGGTGTGGCCCAGTTGCTGAAAGTGGCGCAGCTTGCGCATCAGCACGGTGTGGCCGAGGTGGAGGTCGGGTGCAGTGGGGTCAAAGCCGGCTTTAACGCGTATCGGACAGCCGGATTTGCGGCTTTCTTCCAGGCGCTCGCGCAGGTCGGCCACGCGGATAATCTCTGCCGCGCCTTTCTGCAGCAGATCCAGCTGTTCATCTACGGGTAAGAACGTGCTCATGCCGTCTTTAAGTATACGGGCGCAGCGCAGAGCTCAGAATGTCCACGCGTTTGTGGTCACTTGCGAAAGAGCCAGATGGGTGCATTTGGAGCAGCGCCGCTACTGCGGATTCACTCTGCTTTCTGTGGGCTGGCCCGTCTGCATCTCATGCGCCTTCACCGCCGCATCCATGGCCTTGGACAACCTGCGCGTCATCACCTGGAGGTGATATCCCATCACCGCCAATGTCATGGCTGCCCCGACGCAATGGCGATAGCGTGTCGCCACAGTCATCAGAAACTTCCAATAACTCCAGCGCTGCCGTCCGAAGACTCCCTGGCGAACAATGGAGGTCACGAAGGCGCGCGCATTGGCCCGGGTCATCCATTGCTGTTTGGATACTCGTTCGCCCAGCTTGGGCTGGGTACGGTTCAGGTAGACTTTCACGCGTTCGTAGTAGGCCTCGCAGCTGTATATCCGCTTCAGCACCGAGCGATAGCCCTCCACCAGCCGCGCCGCATCCATGTGAGGAAGGAAATTGAGGTTATCGCCGGTGTTGTCGCCCTGGCCCATGTCCAGAATCCGGCCCTCTTTCCACAAGCGCCGGAAGAGTTGCGTTCCCGGCATGGCTTGCAGCAGCCCCACCATCGCGATCGGTATGCCGCTCTTCTGGATGAACTCCACCATACGGTCGAAGATATCTTCCCCGTCGGTGTCGAAGCCCAATATGAATCCGCCCATCACCTGTATCCCATAACTCTGGATGGTGGCCACGCTATCCAGCAGGCTGCGCCGCGTGTTCTGCAGCTTGTTGCTGGCGATCAGTCCCGATTCATCCGGTGTCTCGATGCCCAGGAAGACCGAAACGAACCCGGCATCCTTCATCATCTGCATCAGTTCCGGATCGTCGGCCAGGTTGAGCGAGGCTTCGGTGAGGAAGTCGAAGCTCGTTTTGTATTGCCTGCGCCACTCGGCCAGCGCCACCAACAGCTGCTTGGCCCGCGGCTTGTTGCCGATAAAGTTGTCGTCGACAATAAACACCGCTTCGCGCCACCCGGCGGCGTACAACTGGTCCAGTTCCGCCAGCACCTGGGCAATCGCCTTGGTGCGCGGCCGCCGTCCGTAGATCTCGATAATGTCGCAGAACTCGCAGTTAAACGGGCACCCGCGCGAGTACTGCACGGTCATGGTCGAGTAGCGATTCATCTTAATCAGGCTCAGGTCCGGCAGCGGGCTGGTCGACATCTGCGGCCGCTCCGCAGCCTGGTAGACGGCCTTGGCCGCGTGCTGCTCCAGGTCGCGCGCCAAGTCGGCGATCAGGCTCTCTGCCTCGCCAATCACAATGTGATCCGCTTTGAGTTCGGCCGCAGGCAGGCTGCTGGCGATAGGCCCGCCCACCACCGTGCGCAAGCCGTGCGCGCGGCAGCGCTCCACAATGGCCACCAGCGATTCACGCTGAATGTGCATCCCGCTCACCATCGCCACGTCTGCCCATTTCAGGTCCCGCTCGCTCAACCCCTCCACATTGGTGTCTACCAGCCGCTTTTTCCATTCCCGGGGCAGCAGCGCGGCCACGGTCATCAGCCCCAGCGGAGGCTGCGCGGCCCGTTTGCCCAGGAACTTGAGCGCATGTTTGAAGCTCCAGAACGTGTCGGGAAACTGAGGGTAAATCAGGAGGACGTTCATCTCAACCTCTTAAGGAAGAAGGGCTGCCAGAGAGCAGAAATCTTGGAGTTCAGGCCGTGTTTCGCGTGGTCTGAAACCTGCGGCCGCGCTCGTTGCGGCGAATTAGTTCCGCATTCATTTTCCCACCGCCGCGCAGAAAGAATGTACAAAACTGACCATCTTGCGCCGCTTGGGCATTTTGCCGGCCGCAATTGTGGATCACCGGGCCGCCATGCCGCCGCGCAAAACACATTCCCCACGACTTGCCTTAAACTTGAACAATGGAAGAGTTCAGCCGCATTCAGCGCCTCCCACCCTATGTCTTTAACATCACCGATGCCATGAAGAAGTCCGCCCGCCACCGCGGAGAAGACATCATCGACTTCGGCATGGGCAACCCCGACGGGGCCACGCCCAAGCACATCGTAGACAAGCTGGTAGAGGCGGCGCTGAAGCCGGCCACGCACCGCTACTCGGTTTCGCGCGGCCTGCCCCGCCTGCGCAAGGCCATTTGCAACTGGTACAAGACCCGCTACAACGTCGATCTCGACCCCGACACTGAGGCCATCGTCACCATCGGCTCCAAGGAGGGAATCGCCCACCTGTGCCTCGCCATCCTCGACTCGCGCGACACCGTGATGGTGCCTAATCCCAGCTACCCCATCCACATCTACGGCCCGGTCATCGCCGGAGCCCACGTGGTCAGCGTGCCCATTACCGATTGCGACCAGTTTCTGGCCCAGCTTGAGGACCTGATCCCGCGCATGACGCCACGGCCCAAGGCGCTCATCGTCAACTTCCCTTCCAACCCCACCACCCAGTGCGTCGATCTGCCCTTTCTGGCGCGCCTGGTCGAGCTGGCCCGAGAATACGGCTTCCACCTCATTCACGACCTGGCCTATGCCGACCTCGGCTTCGACGGCTACAAGCCGCCCAGCGTGCTTGAGGTTCCCGGCGCAAAAGACGTCGCGGTCGAGTTCTTCACCTTGTCAAAGAGCTACAATATGCCCGGCTGGCGCGTGGGCTTCATGGTGGGTAACCCGGTGCTGGTGAATGCGCTGGCGCGGCTCAAGAGCTACTTCGACTACGGTACCTTCACGCCCATTCAGGTTGCGTCCATCCACGCGCTCGAAGGGCCGCAGGAGTGCGTCGCCCAAATCTGCGAGAACTATCGCAGCCGCCGCAACGTGCTCGTCGAGGGCCTCAATAAGGCTGGCTGGCCCGTCGCCCTGCCCCGCGCAACCATGTTTGTCTGGGCGCAGATTCCCGAGCAGTACCGCAAGATGGGCTCGCTGGAATTTTCAAAGCTGCTGCTGAACGAAGCCAGGACCGCGGTGTCCCCCGGCATCGGCTTCGGCGACTACGGCGACGGCCACGTCCGCTTCTCGCTAATCGAAAACGAAGAACGCACGCGGCAGGCGTTGCGCGGGATTAAGCAGATGCTGGCAAAGGGCGTGCTGGTGGGCTCGTGATTTCTGGCACGCCAATTCCAATTGAGCGTGCGGAATGTGAAGAGTGCCCATATTTTTACGCTGCATCTGCCCGCACGAAAATGGTTGCCCCAGGTCTCGATTTTGAGACTTGGGAAAGCACGATCCCCAATCACTTTCCGTTCATCGAGAGTTATGGGTGCTTCACTCGCTCAGCACTTATCGCCGCGCTGATTCGGGCAACTCGGCGAGGGGCGGTGTGAGGGAGCGCCTGTGGCTGCGTGCTACTGGAGTCCGGATGCCAGCCAGAGACCGTAGGCGCGAGGGCGCAACCTGTCTGAGGCAGCCGGGGGTTCCTGGTGCTGGCTGACGGGAATGCCGGTTCCGGCTACGACTTTGACAATGGATGCCGCGTCGGCCAGGCTCTGGCTGTCGTTGGAGTAGTAGTGGACCTCAGTTTCCCGCACACTCTTCGGCTTCACGTCGATGCCGGGCACGATCATTCCAGCAGAGCGCAGTGCGCCGGCAATGGCAGCCGCGCGCTCATGCTGTGCCCGCGAATGAATGTGGATATACACCCGGATGAGGATCTGGGCGGCGCTGGGGTTGGCTTCGAAAGCCCGGTCGACCGCCGAAGTTGCCGTGGCCGAGACCGACGGACTGGCGGCTTGAAGATTCTCCACCGTTGCACTCAACACGGCATTTGCGGTTGCGGCTTTCTGCTTGGCCACCTTGACTTCTTCGCTCTTGGTGGTTACCTCGGTCTGCAACGAATCGGTCTTGACTATCTGCGTCTGCAGCGAGTTGCGCGATTGCAGCGCGGCGTAGAAGGTTGCGCCCAGCCCGACGACCACGATCACTCCGGCGATAAATCCGAAGATGGCGGACTTGCGCGACTCGCGAGAGAGCGACTGCGCCAATGCGCGCATTTCAGCTTCGCGCGGTTCTTTGGCGCCCGCAGATGGCTGTGCATGTTCGTCGCTATTGGCGGACATGGCGAATGCTCCCTAAAGATTCATGCCGAAGACTACGCGAAAGACATCGTGCTGGATTTTCAGGATTCGATTGGCGGTGAATGCGATGGCGCCGCCGGAGCTCGACAACATGCCCACTTCGGCCAGCGTAAAGGTGTGTTCGACGAAGATGACACCGAGTGAAACCAGGACGCCGGCGCCGGCAAGCGCGGAGAAACAAAGATAGACATATCTCTCTGCCCTGCAACTGTCGAGGAGACTTTGCGCAACCGCTTTACGGGCTTCGTAATCCGAAAAGGGCGTGTCTGCCGGATTGGCCGGGGGATTCGGCACGGAAACAGTATGGGCGCGGTTGATGCGCTGGTCAACAAAGAAAAGCTTCCGGCGCAGCACGGAAAGAAGCTATCCGGAAAGGTAACCTTGCTGTTGACTCTTTCATAAAGAGGCCACAGCCACGACCGCAAACACGCGGCATCGGGCGGACGCGGGTCTATCGGGTGCCACGTTTTATCCGGCGAGGGCGAAGCTGCGGGCGGACTCGAGGAGCCTGGCGACGGACTGCCGGGAGCAGGACTCGGTATAGATGCGCATGAGGGGCTCGGTTCCGCTGGCGCGCAGGAGGAGCCAGGTTTCAGCGGCGTTCGGCCTAGTGGCGGCTTCAGGGTTATCGAGATAGAACTTGACGCCATCCAGATTTTCCTGGCGGAGAATGGGCATGCCGGCAAAGACCGGGTTGCCCGTTGCGAGTGCCCGGGCACGGGCGATGGCGCCGTTCTTGACGTCGTCGGAGATGTGCAGGTCGATGCGTCCGTACTGGTGTTCGCCGTACTCGGCCTGGAGGTCGGCTACGAGCTGGCCCAGGGTCTTGCCTTCTTCGGCCATCACGTTGGCCAACAGCAACGCGTTCAGCAGGCCGTCGCGCTCCGGCAGATGACGCTGGAAGCCGATGCCGCCCGACTCCTCACCGCCCATCACGATCTCGCGCTCCAGCATGTAGTCGCACACGAACTTGAAGCCGATGCCGTGCTCGACGAGTTCGCGGCCATGCTTGGCGCAGATGCGATCGAGCATTTTGGTGGTGTTGAAGGCGCGCGTGACAGCGCCGGACCAGCCCTTGCGCCGCAGCACCCAACTAAGCAGGACGGAAAAGATTTTATGCGGATCGACAAACTCTCCGTGCTCGTCGGTGGCGCCGATGCGGTCCGCGTCGCCGTCGGTGCAGAGGCCGGCGTGGCAGCCGTTGGCGACAACCGCCTCGCCGAGGGCGCGGATATGAGGCTCGATGGGCTCGGGGTTAATGCCAGGAAAGAGTGGGTCGACGTGGCCGCGAATCTGCACGTGAGCCACGCCAATGCGGGTGAAGATGTCAGAGATGATGGTGCGGCCCGCGCCGTACATGGAGTCTATGCAGAACTTCATGCCGGAGCGGGCGATGAGGTCGAGATCGGCAAAGCTCTCAATGGCATTGAGGTAGGCAGGCAGAAAATCAAACTCACGAATCTCGGCCGGCCGCGCGGCGCGGGCTACAGACTTCCCCAGGCAGGACTCGATTTCGGCGATGATGGAGGGCTTGCCGGAGCCCCCGTACCAGGCTTTGTACTTGACGCCGTTCCATTGCGCGGGATTGTGGGAGGAGGTGATCACGATGCCTCCGGCCGCACCCTCGCCGCGCACGCCAAAGCTCAGCGCCGGGGTTGGCGTAATGTCGTTGGCCAGCAGCACAGGGATGCCGGTGGCGGCGACGACCTCAGCACAGGCGCGGGCAAATGCCCTGGAGCCGAAGCGCGTGTCATAGCCGATGCACAGGCCCTTGGCGGGATCTTCTTTGGCGTGCACGTAGGCAGCAATGGCCTCGGCAGCGATGCGGACATTGGCAAAGGTGAAGTCGTCGGCGATGACGCCGCGCCAACCGTCAGTGCCGAACTTGATTTGAGGGTAAGGCATGATTCAGTTCTTGTTCTCCCTGAAAGCTAGGGTAATGGAGACTGGTTCGGTACCGCGACTTCCCACTGTTTCACCGGGAAGCGGGCAAAAGAATGGGGCACGCTGTTTTGAAGGCTGAACGATATCGAAATGGCCGGAATGTGGAGTTTGATGATTCTCATATCTCAATTGTGAGACCTGAGCACACAACTTCGGCGCGAGGCTTGTGGTTCAGGCGGCATTAGGTCTCTGACCGTATGAATTCGTTCCTGAAATTTGTGGTTTCCCAAGTCTCAACATCGAAACCTCACCCCAGCGACGAAGACCTGTCGCCGGGGACCCCGAGACCTGGGGCACCCAACATTGATACAACATCAAGCGGTCAGAGGCCTAGATCAGCTCGGAGTGACCTGAGAGTCCCAGCTCCTTCACAATTTTGCCCACGTCCTGGGAGTGGTCGCGGTGGGCAATCAGCAGCGCGTCCTCCGTATCGACGATGACGAGATTTTCGACGCCGACGAGGGCGACAAATTTCCTAGGGCTGTAGATGTAGTTGTTGCCAGCCTCGATGGTGAGGTGACCTTCGGTCTCAGCCACATTGCCGTCGCCGTCTCCACGCAGCCGCGTCTCCAACTGGTACTCGTAGAGGGAGGCCCAGGAACCCAGATCGTTCCAACTAAACTCCGCGGGCAGGCAATAGAGGCGCGACTGGTGCTCGCCCTTCGCAGAGCGGGGCTCCAACACCGCGTAGTCCACGGAGATGTTTTCACACTTGGGATAGAACTTGTGAAACACCTCTTCAAACTGTGAAGTGCCGTAGGCCGCGGCAATTCCCTCCAGCAGAGGAGCGGTCTCAGGCAGATGCTCGCGCACGGCATTGGCCAAGGTGCGGGCGGACCACAGAAATATCCCGGAGTTCCAGTAATAGTTGCCGGCGGTGATGAACTCCTCGGCCCGGTTCAGGTTTGGCTTCTCAATAAAACGCCGGACATGCAATGCGGAGCCATCGCCGGTGTAGTCGCCGGTTTCAATGTAGCCATAGCCGGTTTCGGGGCGGGTGGGCTCGATGCCCAGCACCACAATGTTGTCTCCCGATGCGGCTGCAGAGATGCCCTTCTGCAACGCTTTAAGAAAGCGCGGCTCATCGGCGATTACATGGTCGGAAGGAAATATTCCCAGCACGGCGTCAGGGTTTTGGCGCTCAATCAAGAATGCGGCCAGGCCGCAGGCAGGGGCGGTGTTGCGGGCCACGGGCTCCTGAATAATCTGCTCGGCAGGAACGCCCGCCAACTGGTCAGCGATCTCATGGGCCAGGTACTCGTTGGTGATGACCCACGTCCTGGCCACGGTGGCCAGGGGCTTAAGGCGCTCAACTGTCTGCTGGATCATGGAGCGCTCGCCGTCAAGCGCGAGCACCTGCTTGGCGCGGGCGCGGCGGGAGCGGGGCCAGAAGCGGGTGCCACTGCCACCGGCAAGTATGACTGGACGAAAATCGATCGGGTTCGGCATGGAAGACTCATCCTACTCGACAAGCGGTATGTTTGCACAGTGACCCGCAATACTTTTTCGGAGCGCCGGGTGCGCTGTCGGGCAACGCTCCAGACACGGCGATCTTCAGTTCGCCGTGGCCGGGACTGTGTGGCAAGGCAATGAAATACGCGATTTGGCGTTAGGGTCCTGACCGCCTGATTTCGTGCTTTCCCGACCTTGCGGCAGAATCAAATACGCCGCAAAGATGGGGCACCCAGATTGGTACAACATCAAACCGTCAGAGGCCTAGGTCAGGCGAGCAAGAAACTCGCCCATGCGGCGAGTGCCTTCGTCGATATTCTGCTTGGTCACCGGGTAGGAGATGCGGATGTGCTCCGCCGTGCCGAAAGCTTCGCCGGGCACGGTGACCACATGAGCCTCGTGCAAGAGCCGGGTGGCCAGCTCGGTGGCCGTCTTGATGCCGCCCTTGCCCAGGAAGGCCGATATGTTGGGGTAAACGTAAAACGCACCTTCGGGCTTGGTGCAGGTGACGCCGGGAATCTGGGCCAGCCTGGCCAGCATATAGTCGCGCAGCTCGATGAACTCCGAGCGGAACTCGGCGACGCAGTCCTGCGAGCCGGTGAGCGCGGCAACCGCAGCTTTCTGGACGAAGCTGGTGGCATTGGAAGTGGACTGGGACTGAAGCTTGCTGAGGTTGGCCACGATGGGCTTGGCTGCCAGCGCGTAGCCAGCGCGCCAGCCGGTCATGGAGTAGGTTTTGGAAAGAGAGCCCAGAATCACAATGTGCTCCTTGGCCCAGGTGAACGAGCCGCCGGAGACAGGCTTGCCGGCATAGTTCAGGTAGACGTAGCACTCGTCGAGAAGCAGGAATATCCCGCGCTCGTGGGCCAGGTGGACAATGCGTTCCAGGTCTTCTGCCGAGACAACCGATCCGGCGGGGTTGGACGGTGAGTTGAGAATGATGGCCTTGGTGCGGGGTGTGATGGCCTTCTCGATGGCGTCAGCGGTGATGCGAAAGCTCTCGGCCTCGCTGGTCTGAAGGAACACCACCTTGCCGCCGGCGTACTGGATGATGTCTTTGAAGCTGACCCAGTAAGGCACGGGGAGAATCACCTCATCCCCATGATCGACGAGGACCTGAATGGCATTGAAGAGGGCCAGCTTGCCGCCGGTGGTGAAGATAGCCTCGTCGAGGCCGTAGTCCGAGCCAAAATCCGAGGCGTGGCGCTCCACGATGGCTTTGCGTACGTCGGGTATCCCTGGCACCACGGTGTAACGGGTAAAGTTGGCCTCGATGGCGGCAATGGCGGCATCCTTGATGGGCCGCGGGGTGGGAAAATGAGGCTCGCCGGCTCCGAAATCCACCAGGTTGACGCCCTGGGCGCGCAGTTTGGCAGCCTCGGCGGCGACGGCCATGGTTGCGGAAACTTCGATGCGGGAGATGCGATCGGCAAAAATTTGCGGAGCAGTAGCGACTGTCATGATGCTTCCATCTTTACAGATTTTGAACAATTGTGGAACCACGCGCCCTGAAGGACATCAAGGGGTGTTGATCCGCCCGCGCAGGCGCTTTAGGACGTTGGGCGGAATCAGGCCGGAAATGTCGCCGCCGAAGCTGAAGACTTCCTTCAACATGCGCGAGCTGACAAAGGAGTATCGCCCGGCCGGCTGCAGGAAAACCGTCTCGATCTCAGGCGCGAGGCGCCGGTTCATCAGGGCCATCTGGAACTCGTATTCGTAGTCGGAGATGGCACGGATGCCGCGCAGCACCGCGGCCGCACCCAGCTCGCGGGCAAACTGCACCATGAGTCCGTCGAAAGTGGCTACGGATACGTTGCCCAGCGAGTCGGTCGCCTCATGCAGCATCTCCACGCGCTCCTCCACGGAGAACAGAGGATTCTTGACCGGGTTCCTGAGAATGCCCACCGTCAAGTGCTCAAAGAGCTTCGACCCGCGCTGAATGAGGTCGATGTGCCCGTTGGTGGGCGGGTCAAAGGTGCCGGGATAGAGGGCATTTACGCTCATCGGTGCTGCTCCCACTGGATTCTACGGCATTTGAGCGAAACGAATCTCAAACTTGATTCGGCAAATGGCGGCGGACGACGAATGAAACAGACAGGGCGCCCACTCAGCGTGGGCGCCCTGTCTGGAACGAACTGACTGCCGCTATCCTCGACGCGAGCGGACGGCTTCCTTGGCTTCAGCAGGACCACTGGCCGGGACTTCGGGGACATCCGCCTTGGCGACACCGCCGATGTTCAACTTCTTGCGGACTTCGGCATCCAGTTTGGCGTAGGTGTCTCTATTTTCCTTGAGGAAGGTGCGGGTGTTTTCACGACCCTGGCCGATGCGCTCGCCTGCGTAGCTATACCAGGCACCGGACTTTTCGACGATGTTCTGGGCCACGGCCAGATCGAGCACGTCTCCCTCTTTGCTGATGCCCTCGCCGTAGAGGATGTCGAACTCGGCCTCACGGAAGGGCGCGGCAACCTTGTTCTTGACGATCTTGACCTTGGTGCGCGAGCCGACCACCGTGTCGCCCTCCTTGACCGCAGCGATACGGCGGATATCGACACGAACCGAGGAGTAGAACTTGAGCGCGCGGCCGCCGGTGGTGGTTTCGGGGTTACCGAACATGACGCCGATCTTCTCGCGAATCTGGTTGATGAAAATGAGAGCGGTGCGCGACTTGGAAACTGTGCCGGTGAGCTTGCGCAGAGCCTGCGACATGAGACGCGCCTGCAGACCCATGTGCGACTCGCCCATCTCGCCGTCCAGCTCGGCCTTGGGAACCAACGCAGCCACGGAGTCCACGACCAGCACATCAATGGCGCCCGAACGGACCAGCGCCTCGGTGATCTCAAGCGCCTGCTCGCCGCTATCCGGCTGCGATACCAACAAGTTATCGACGTCCACGCCCAACTTCTTGGCGTAACCGGGGTCGAGGGCATGCTCGGCGTCGACGAAGGCCGCCAGACCGCCCAGCCGTTGCGCTTCGGCGATGATCTGCAGGGTAATGGTGGTTTTGCCGGAGGACTCCGGCCCGAACACTTCCGTCACCCGGCCGCGCGGAATGCCGCCTACGCCCAAAGCCGCGTCAAAGCTGATGGAACCAGTGGAGATGATGGCAATCGGGAGCAGGGCTTCCTTTGACCCGAGCCGGACGATGGACCCTTTGCCGAACTGTTTTTCGATCTGCGAAAGGGCAAGTTCAACGGCTTTGGCGCGGTCGTCAGCGATGGCCATGAGGGGGCGCTCCTTAAGAATTGCTCGCCTTGCGCGGCCCTTCATTAGGAGACAGAAAACACGCGGCGGCTGGATTGGATTTCGTAGGGATTGTAGCAGGACTGGACAGGCAAAGACAGCGAAAAAAGCGAATAGATGGAGAAACCTATTGGAGAGGCCAAACGTCCTTGACGCAGATTAGTTTGCCGCTACGGAGAGCCGCATTCGGGACTCTGCCAAGGCTACAAGATGGCGGACTACACGGTGTAGGCACCGATGCGGGTTTCGCGGCTGGTGAGGGCGTCGCAGGTGCGATCGAGGGCCTCATAGCCGGCATCGTGGTCTCTGCGGAAGGCGCGGAAAGCTTCTTCGCTGGTCCAGCGATCGATGGTGAGGTAGGAATCGGGGATGTAGGCATCGCGCAGGAGTTCTGTCCCACGGTAGTCAGGCGACGTGCGGAAGAGACGCGCCCAGGCGCCCTCGGGCCCGTAGGCGGCTTCGAACGCGGCAACTTTTTCCTCGGCAATTTCAAACTGCCAGACCACGACAAACATGCTTGGCCTCAATCTTGTCTTTTATGGTAGCGCAGCGGGAGGGGACGCGGCGAAAACCGGCCGGGAGAAGGGCGTGGAGAGGGCAGAGTGCTTTCGGCTTGACGGTCGAGATGGACATCCGTGGCAGCCCAAAGTTCTGTCTACACTTGAATCGAACATGAGCCGGCCGAGTTAGCGCGCGGGCCACTCTTCTACTACGATGCCGATGTCGTTGAGTTGCTGGATGGCGGCTTCCACGTTACGGCGGATTTTGGGGCGGTCCTTGCGATTTGCGCCGGGAGCTTCGGCGACGGCGATGACGCGTCCGTAGCGCCAGGCACCGGGGGGTAGCGCAACCACGGCTTCAACCAAGTCAGAGGGACGCAACTGCACTTCCTGGCGGCGGGCGGCCTCAGGGCGCAGCATGGTTCCCTGGCCCACGGGGCTAGGGTTGGCGTCGGCCATGGTGATGCGCAGGTCCAGGGCATCGGCTTCGACCGAGAGAAACGGGTTGACCCACGCGCCGGGCTCATGGACATCGACGTAGAGGCTCTTGGTGGGGAGCGGAATGAGGGCCAGGGCGGCACGTTGCTGATCGCGCCGGGAGGCGGAAGCCTGCGCGGCTACCTGGGCCTGATGCTCGGCGTGGACAGCAGTCTGAGCGACACCGACGACCGCCTGTTCCTCCTTATGGCAGGCGACAAATGACACCACCAGAAGGAGGCCCATGGCCGCTAAACCTTTGGCTCGTGAAGGTTGGATCACGCTGTTAAGGATATCAGGCAACGCTATTGATGATCGATGTGTTAAGCGGCGGCATTGTCACTGCATGGGCTGCAGGGGCAGGAGTAGACTGCGCTGGCAACGAAGCGGAGGCTCAGGATGAGCAAGCAAGTTGTGGCGATTGTGGGCAGCTACCGGAAGGGCGAGACCATCGACACGGCGGTGGAAGCGATTCTGGAAGGAGCGCGGGCAAGGGGCGCCAAGACGCACAAGATCTACCTGATCGAGCAGCATATCGAGTTCTGCAAGAACTGCCGCCGCTGTTCCGCAATGCCGGGGCCGGAGCGCGGCAAGTGCGCACAAGAAGACGACCTAGAGCAAATTCTGCAGGAGATCGAGGCGGCGGACGCAGTGGTGCTTGGATCGCCGGTGAACATGGGTAATGTGACGGCGATTTTTCGCAGGTTTATGGAGCGGATGATTGGCACTGGCTACTGGCCCTGGGGTCAGGCCGCACCCAGTTCACGAGAGAAGAAACCGACCAAGAAGGCGGCATTGGTGGCTTCGTCGGCCATGCCCAGCCTGATGATGCGGGTTTTTACAGGAGCCGCGAGTGCTCTGCGGATGGCGGCCAAGATGCTCGGCGCCAAGACAGTGGCGACGCTGTGGATTGGCCTCGCGGCGGGAGAGATGCATCACGAACTCTCGCCACGGACCCTGGCGCGGGCACGGCGCATTGGATGGAAGCTGGCGTAGGCGGTTCCGCGCTTGAGGACCTTCCGGGACGATTCAGCATAGTTGGCCGGGGCCAAGAAGCTGCGCAAAAAAGGAATCGGGTGGCAACCTGCGAACGGCAGCCACCCGAAAATACCTGCCAGTGACGTACAGGCTCAATTAGGAGACAACCACAGAGTAGGACGGCAAGGGAGTTCTGTCTTGAGCCATTGGAGTGAGCAAGTTCTCCATCCATGGGTGGAGAACATGCTGTGGCGGATTGATGGAATAAAAGGACTTCTGTGCACTCCTGCGCCTCTATGATTACTGTGGATGTGCGCATGGTGGAGCTTCCCTGGGGAGAGGCCGCCTCAAACCTTGGCCCAAACTGACGCCAATTCGAACGAACACACGACGCAAAGGACAAGGCGCGTGGCTGCGGCTGCGCTGCTGCTGGTGGGCGCGCTGACGGGCGCGGCACTGGAGCCTACGACGCCGCTGGCAAACTACGGACGGCAGTCCTGGGTGATGGAGAATGGGCTGCCGCAGAATACAGTACAAGCGCTGGTGCAGACCCGCGACGGTTTTGTATGGTTGGGGACCGAGGTGGGGCTGGTGCGGTTCGACGGCAACGGGTTCACGGTGTTCGACCGCAACTCCACTCCGGCGTTGCCCGGCAACGATGTACGGTGTTTGCTGTGGAGCCGCGACGGGGCATTATGGATCGGCACCAGCGAGGGGTTGGCGCGGTGGAAGGATGGGGCGGTCACCGCATTCACAACCAAAGACGGACTGCCGGGCAACGAGATTCGGGAGTTGGTGGAAACAGCAAACGGAGGGTTGCTCGTTTGGACGGACCAGGGTATTGCGCAGCAGGCAGGAGATCGGTTTGTTGCGGTGAGGAATGTGGACGCATGGCCTCACACCGCGACCCCTTCATCGGGTGAGCAACCGGGAAATGTCGCATTCAAGGAGAAACTGCCAGGCGATATTTTGCTGATGGGCGACAGAAACTCGCTGAGGTTCTACAAAGGAAAGAAGCCGGTAGGTCCTTCGACTCTGCTGGCTGTCGGCAAGGAACTGCCCGGAAGCCGGATTCAAGTGCTGTTTGCGGACCGCGAAGGTTGCTTGTGGATCGGGACCAACGGCGGGCTGGCACGGTGGGCAGCCGGAAAGCTGCAATTGCTGCCGGTGACCGATCCGCTGGCTTCAGCTTCGGTGCTGGCGCTGATGGAAGACCGCGAAGGAAACATCTGGGCGGGGACCGAGACGGGCGGGCTGCACATTCTTCGCGACGAGCGCTTCAGAGGTGTCGGGGCACACGAGGGGCTGTCGTCGGACAACACGACAACGGTGGTGGAAGATAGCGCAGGCACGCTGTGGGTGGGTACCAGCGGGGGAGGACTGAATGCGCTTCGGCGGGGCACAAACGGCCTGGGCGGCAACAGGAACTACACCGTGCGCGATGGACTACTCAGCGACGTGATCCTGTCGCTGGCCGCGGCTCCGAATGGAGACTTATGGGTGGGCACGCCGGACGGGTTGAACCTGATCCGCCGCGGACATGTGAGCTCGTTTACTTCTGCCGACGGCCTGCCTGACGATTTTGTACGTTCGATGCTGGTGGACGTGGATGGATCGCTGTGGATCGGCACCCGGCGCGGGTTGACGCACTGGACTGGCGCACCGGCGGGACGGCACATGGAAACCGAGACGCAGGCATCCGGACTGGGGAGCGACCTGGTGGGCGCCATGGCGCGCGACTCCAGCGGAAATCTATGGGTGGCCACACTGGCCGGCCTGTCGCGGCTGCGGGGAGAAAAGGACGGAAAGAATTCGATTACCAATTTCACTACGGCCGACGGACTCTCAAGCAACGTGGTGACGGCGCTGTTGGCGCGTGCGCAAGGTACGCTACTGATTGGCACGCAGGATCGCGGCTGGAACCTTTGGGATGGACAGAAATTTTCCGCGGTGAAGCAAAGCGGCCTGGACCAGAAGAGCATCCATGCCATTCTTGCCGACGACAGCAATCACCTGTGGTTCGCCACCAGCGACGGCCTTGCGCGGTGCGACTGCACGATGACCGCCGACTGCACGCACTGGATCGAGTTTGGCCCGGCGGACGGATTACGCAGCCGGGAGACGGCCACCAACAGCCATCCCTCGGCGTGGCGCTCGCGGGACGGGGAGCTGTGGTTTGCTACTCCCAAAGGTCTGGAGGAGGTGGATCCCGCGCACTTCCCTGTCAACATGATTCCGCCGCCGGTGGCGCTGGAGCGCTTTACCGTAGACGATGCACCGGTTACGGCGGCGTCGAGGATGAGGATCGCGGCGGGACATGTGCACTTCCAATTCGACTACGCGGGGCTGAGCTTTACCGCGCCGCAGAAGGTGCGCTACCGCTTCATGCTGGAGGGCTTTGACCGGGACTGGACCGAAGCCGGAGCGCGGCGCAGCGCCTACTACACGAACATTCCGTCGGGGCACTACACGTTTCGAGTGCAGGCAGCCAACAATGACGGGCTTTGGAACATGGAGGGCGCGGCGCTGGAATTTGAACTGCGGCCGCATTTTTATCAAACTGCCTGGTTCTACATTCTGCTGGCGGTGGCGGTGGCGGGACTGGTGGTTCTGATGCTGAGACGGCGCTTGAAGCGCGCAGAGAGTGAGTTCAGCGCGGTGCTGGGCGAACGCAATCGCATTGCGCGCGAAATTCACGATACGCTGGCCCAGGGCTACGTGGGCATCTCAGTGCAGCTGGAGGTGCTGGCCGAGCTGCTGCGGCACAACAAGGTGGAGGCTGCAGCAAAGCACCTGGACACTACGCGCGGCTACGTGCGCGAGGGATTGGCCGATGCACGGCAGTCGATCTGGGCGCTG
>Ga0182013_10000285_pt1 | contig 68705 bp, 50 predicted proteins | sample 612S2MmetaG_FD_120487 | JGI IMG/M metagenome (GOLD analysis project Ga0182013, IMG submission 120487) | Permafrost microbial communities from Stordalen Mire, Sweden - 612S2M metaG | ecosystem: Environmental > Terrestrial > Soil > Wetlands > Permafrost | place: Sweden: Stordalen | collected... | reverse complement strand
CAACATCCTCCCCCCTCCGCTCCCGGACACACCGGTGCATAGAGGGGTTTTACCGCTTGAAGGAATCTTTAGGCGTGCCAGAATTTACGGAAGAAAGGGGGTCAGAATTTACGGAACCGACAGTAACCGGATAATGTTACCAGGTAACCTAAGCCGCTAATCGACCTTACCCCTTGAACATTTGATATCAAGAGACAGAATCCGGCGTAGGCAAGATGAGTCGAACTCCTGGAATGCGCGCCGAAATAGCGAAGAAGCGCACGGCTGAAAGGTGAATCGCAAAATTAATCCGGCAATTCGCGGCGAGCGACAGAAGCGACGCCGCTGTGCGCTACGCCTCATCCGTGAACCGGTGGCGTGCAGAAGTCGAAACTGCTTTAGGCATTACCTGCTTCGTAATCTCACTGCGGTGCAACCCAACCTGTGGAGAGTTCCACACGAACAGGTACAGTGCCAATGTTCTGACTGTCGGACTGGGCGGATACGATAAAGTTCTGCCAGCCCGGCACTTTGGTCTCCGGCGCTGTGGCCTGAATCCGTTGAAGATACCGAGTGTGCGGAGCGATCGAAACCGCATGGGCAGGTTCTACTTTCCATCCCTCCGGTGCTTGGACTGAGAGCTCTACGCTGATCGCCGTTTCGAGGGGATTCTCGATAATCAGTGGAATTGCGAGGATGCCGCCAACCTTAACCGTGACTTCAGTGGGAACGATACTGGCCAGATGGTCGAGGCCATGCGCCTGCCAGAATATATGGTAGTAATTCCATGGATCCCCTATCCTGACGGATGGACTTGAAGCCAGGACCGGTGTAAATCCAGGTGCAGGCTGAAAGGGAATTCCTCCCGGCACTACGCCGGCAAAGACGTCATCGGTGACTCCGGAGGGCACCAGGGATTTTCCAAAGATCAACTTCATATCCTCGGTTGCCAATTGCACGTAAGGGTCCTGGGAATTCTCCACGGTGTTGCTTTCAATCGCGCGAGTCAAATGATCTCCGCCCTGTGTTCGATGATGAGCGTACATCTCGACGGCGATCCTGCCATAGCTCAGACGATGTGAAGGGGAGATCTCCTTCGACGAGTACTGCGGTCCCTGGCCTGCGAAAATATCGTGCGTGGGATTGTAAAAATAGTAGATCTTTTCCGGCTGCCAAGGCCGGAGTCCCTCGGTGAGACTCATGTTCTTGTCCGGATTGCTGGCAGGCGAAATCTGTTCAGAAAATGCGCTGAGATCTCCGGCCAAGTCAAAAGCCTCAGTGGCCAGTACGCCGGCAGCCTGATGATCGGCATGGTTTTCGCCCGTCGTGAAGTCAGGCAGGAACGTCAGAATCACCGAAGGTCTGGTCATGCGAACGATCCGGACCAATTGCTCCAGACAGGAACCGTGCCCCCAGTGTCCAAGAGAATTGAGGACATTCTGGCTAAGCGTATCGCGGCCGGTAAGAAACCAGACATTCGTGATGCCCAAGTAGCCCACCGCCTGGCGCCCCTCCATTTCACGAATGTTGCCCATTGCCATGGCTTGTTCCGGACCAACTTCGTTGATGCTGCCTTCACCATGAGTTCCGAATACCACAGCTACACGTTTGTGTTCGTCATACACTTCTCGCGCCAGATACGCGTCGACCAACGTTTCATCGTCGGGGTGCGCAACAACCACAAGAATGTCCGCCTTGAGGCGCGGATCCGGCGGACGGTCGTTCGCGGTATAACTGTCAGGCTCCGAGGCAGCCGCATTCTGCCCTTTCGCGGGATTGGAATTGAGCACACCAAGAACTGCTGTGCCAAAGATGATTGCTCTGATGAGACCGATTGACATAGTCATCCATCCTTACTTCGATCGCCGCGGTCCTGCGCAAATCTGCAGCCGACCTTTTGCAAAAGGAGGCCGAGTGTCGAATGTCGCGAAATCCAGGTTGGAAGTATCAAACGACGGCCTTCCCAATTGCTTCACGTTGTCCGCATCCGCGGATGCAGACGGACGTGCAGCTCTAAGTGGAATCACGGACGATTAATTTCAGCGGTACCAGGATGCGTCTCGGTTCGGGCGGGCCAGGACGCTTTTGCAAGTTGAGGATCTGTTCCATGGTTGCCGCGGCCAGTTTGGGCACGTCCTGATCGACGGTGGAAAGCGGCACCTGGAGCGCATTCCAGAAAGAAAGCCCGGCCAGGTTCGACACCCCGATGAGAGCAATATCACCAGGAATTGCAAGGCCAGCTTCTGCCACCGCCTTCTGTGCACCCGATGCAATGATGTCGTTGAAGCAGAAGATGGCGTCCGGTCGCGGATTCAGGGTCAATAGCTTCTGCATTGCGGCATAGCCGCACTCTTCTCCCCGCTCATCCCCGGACTCGACGAAAATAATGCGGTCCGCCTGGATCTGGCGCCCATGGCTCTTCAAAGTGGTTTTGTAACCATCAAGTCTGCCATTTCCGATGCTGAGGCTGGAAAGACCGATGTGCGCAATGCGTTGATATCCGCGCTCAATCAAGTGCTCGGTGGCCAGTCTGCCAATGGCCTTGTCGTCGGAGCCGACGAAATGCACGTTCAATCCGCGAATCGGACGATCCAAAAGCAAAAAAGGGACCCCTGCCCCATGAATGCTTTTGAAGATGCTGCTCGATTTCGAGTGCTCGCTCGAAGCCAGCACTAGAGCGTCGATGCGGCGCGCTAGAAGGGCCTCGATTTCCTGCAATTCGAGCACCGGGTCTTCGTCCGACGAGGAGATCACGAGGCTATACCCAGCCTCGCGCAAACTGCGCGCCAATTCTTTTGCAATCGCCGCAAAAAAAGGGTGCATCAGGTCAGGCACGACCATGCCCACCAGGTAAGTGCGGCCTGTGGCCAGGCTACGGGCCGCCAAGTCCGGACTGTAATTCAATTCCTTGGCGCGCCGAAGTATGCGTTCGCGCATTGCGCTGCTGATGCGGCCCTGATTGCGCAGGACCTTTGACACCGTAACCACCGATACGCCGAACTCCGCCGCAATATCTCGCATTCTAATGGCATCGCGCGTTCGAATAGACATGGCTGGAAGTGACACCTCGAAAGCTGCAGGAGTTGCTGTGCAGTTGACCTTGACAGCCTCAAACAAAGACTATATCATTCGACCCAAATTGGATTACCGGTTACCCATTACCACATCCTAGCCTCGGAGGCAGTGGTCTTTTTTTAGGGAGATCTTATGAATCTGAATCAGACTTGCATCATGATCGCAAACGGCGACTTGCGCATTGCCGCGAACCAGGGCACCTGGTCTACGCAGCTGCGAGCTGAGCAGGAGATTACCCGTGCCGCAGCCCGGTTGGGCGTAAAGGTCGAGAGAGGACATGAGTTGGATCCGGTCGAGGGACACGGATTCATCAAAAGCCAGAAACACGGAATTCAGGTCTTCAAGGACATTCCTCGTGACGCGCCGCTCATCGTGGTAGAGACCGTTTGGCAATACAGCCAACATATTCTTCCCGGATTGTTATTTCACCGTGGTCCAATCCTGACGGTAGCAAACTGGAGCGGCGAATGGCCCGGCCTCGTGGGACTGCTGAATCTGAATGCATGCCTGACCAAGTTAGGGGTTCCATACAGCACGCTTTGGAGCGGGAACTTCGAGGACGAGTGGTTTCTTACGAGATTGAAGCAATGGTTTGAGGGGAAACCCATCCGCCACGATGCGAGCCACGTCAAGAGTATTGCGGAGTTTGTCCTGGCCCCGGATGTGGAACAGATGGCCGCAGCACTGGCTTCAAATCTTCTTCAGGACAAGGCGATCCTGGGAGTTTTCGATGAAGGGTGCATGGGCATGTACAACGCCATCATCCCGGACGAATTGTTATCTCCGATCGGTATATTCAAAGAACGGCTTAGCCAGTCGGCGCTCTACTTTGCGATGACGCAAGTGAGCGATCGGGAAGCCAGGCAAGTGCGCCAGTGGTTAGACGCGAAAGGGGTTCAGTTCCAAACTGGTCCCGATCCGGAGAATGACCTTACAGACGACCAGGTGCTACAGCAGTGCAAGATGTATATTGCCGCTTTGCGGATCGCCGATGAATTCGGCTGCGACGCGATTGGCATCCAGTATCAGCAGGGGTTGAAGGATCTTGTTCCGGCGTCGGACCTGGCAGAAGGATTGCTCAACAATTGTGATCGTCCTCCGGTTCAATCGTCCCGGGATGGACGGACGTTATTCGCGGCCAAGGCGCTGCCCCATTTCAACGAGGCAGATGAATGCGCCGGCGTGGATGCCCTGCTTACCAATCGGATTTGGACCGGACTTGGGTTCGACCCGGAGACCACCCTGCACGACATACGGTATGGAGAAGATTTCGAAATAGATGGCAAGAATGAATTTGTTTGGACGTTTGAAATTTCCGGCGCAGTGCCGCCGCAACATTTGATCGGGGCCTATCAAGGCGCAGTCTGTGTACGCCAACCCAGTATGACTTTTCACATGGGAGGCGCTACCATCAAGGGCATCTGCAAGCCAGGCGAGGTAGTATGGAGCCGAATTTTCGTAGAGGACAACCGGCTTAAGGCAGACATCGGCCGGGCGAAGGCAGTCGAGTTGCCAAAGGAAGAAAGTGAACGCCGCTGGCAAATGACCAATTGGCAATGGCCCATGATGCACGCGGTGCTGTACGGCATCACCCGCGATCAGATGATGGCAAGGCACAAATCAAATCACATTCAAGTTGCATATGCACCGGACAAGAGCTCTGCCAATCGCACACTAGCGGTCAAGGCCGCAACTTTTTCGCGATTGGGAATCGAAGTGAATATCTGCGGAACGATGCACGGCCTTCAAGACAAGATGGCCGATCCAAGTAAATCAGAGGCTGCGGTGAGCGCTTTAAGACAGTGATCCGGGTGATCCCGGCTTGACGCGCCATTCTGCGCGTCGGCGGCCTGAATGGTCAGAAGCAACTATTCCTGTGAACCGAAGACTTAGCATTTTTTCATCCTGATCTTGGGTGCATTCTGCGCGCACCGATATCCAGGGAAATGTCTCAAGAGTATTTGCACGGGCGGAAAGACATTCATCTGCACACGAGTGTTCGGAGGAAGACATTTTGACCGAGAGTAAGGTAAGTACGCCGGCTTCTCCCGCGCCCAATCCGAATGAAGTCAGCAAAAGTCGATCCGAAGGCAGCGTGCTCTATTTGACGTTTGTCTGCTCTGTGTCGGCCCTGGGTGGGGTGCTTTTCGGGTTCGATACGGCGGTCATTTCCGGGACCCTCACCGCGCTGAAGAAGCAATTCGCGCTAGGCACGGCGATGGAGGGCTGGCTGGTAAGTTCCGCCCTCGTGGCGTGCGCTTTGGGCGCGATCGTGGCCGGGTCCCTTGCCGATCGTTTTGGGCGCAAGTTGGTATTGCTCTTTTCCGGGTTGCTCTTCGTAATTTGCAGTGTCGGTTGCATGCTCGCATGGAACCTCGATGTACTCATTTGGTCACGGTTTGTCGGCGGACTCGGAGTGGGACTCGCGTCGATGGTCTCTCCGCTCTATATTTCGGAGATTTCTCCTCCTCATCTCCGCGGCCGCATGGTGACTTTGTTTCAATTTGCCATCACCATCGGAATCTGTCTGGCCCTCTTTTCTAACGCAGGGCTGCAGCACCTGGCTTCCGCGGGAATAGCCAGTCATGAGGCCGGGTTCTACCAGTGGGCGGTGGTGGATCAAACCTGGCGAGCAATGTTCGGTATGGAGCTGATTCCGTCCATTCTCTTTACCGGCTTGTGCTTTGTTGTTCCAGAGGCTCCGCGTTGGTTGATCAAGGCCAATCGCTCCGGGGAGGCCCGAGCCGTGCTGGCCAGAGTGGGCGGCCACTCGTTGGCGGAAAGAGAAATTCAAGAGATCGAAAGCACGATCTTCGCCGCCAGCGGCTCTCTGGCCCAGCTATTCAGGCCCGGCCTGCGCAAGGCCCTTTTCATTTCTCTCTTCCTCGCTATCGCATCCGAACTTAGCGGGATTACCATTGTTTTTTACTACGGACCGGATATCCTTGCTCGATCGGGATTATCCCTTGGGCAGGCGCTCGGCGGCTTCACTTCTATCGGCCTGGTCAATGTGGCGTTCACACTCATTGCTATTTGGCTCATGGACATTGCGGGGCGGCGCCTGCTTTTATTTGTCGGTACGGTGGGCGCCTGCGCTTCGCTTTCGGTCATCGGTTTTCTGTTTAGCATTGGCCGCACTGAGGGCATGATGGTCGTAGGGATGCTGTGCTTTTTCGTGGCCTGCTTTGCCTTCTCCATGGGCCCTATCAAGTGGGTCATCATGTCGGAGATCTTCCCTACCAAGATCCGTGGCCGTGCCATGGCTATCGCCACGCTCGCTGTTTGGGTAACTGACGGCATTTACAATCAGCTATTTCCCATGCTCCGAAGCCTGTTGGGCGTCTCTGGAAGTTTCTTCATGTTTGCCCTGATGCTTCTGCCCCAGCTTCTCTTCATATGGAAGGTAATGCCAGAGACCAAGGGACGAACTCTAGAGGAAATCGAGCGCTCGTGGACAGCTTGACTGACGTGATTTGAGCTATCTCCTTATCCTTGTTTCCTGAAACTTATGATTGGGACACGCAATTCACAAATCTGGGCCTATGGAACTTAGCCACAAAGAGCGGAAACGTCTGCATGATAACCTGCTGGGTTGGATGAATCCTTGGCGAGATCCCTTTCGTGACTACTGCTGCGACATAGACCGTGTCGCCGTAAATTGGCGGAAATTTGGACAAACGCCGGGATGAACCGCCAGCAAGAAAGTGGCAGTTACCTGCACCGCGAACTGGACTTGGAAACTGGCCTCCCGATGGCGAGCGCAACACAACCAAAGGGGGATAACGAGGATCTCTTTTCATGCTTCCTTCGCAGCCAACGATCTTCATGCCGGTCCGCAGGTAGAATTGTTCAGAACATGACTCGATACCACCGCAAAGGAAACTAAGTGATGAACACAATCGAAGCTGGGCATAGCGCTCCAACTTTCCAGTACATACGTCTCAAAGACTTTCCAGTTGAACATGTCAATCCACTTTTCGATCGTCAACTTGTGAGCGGGGAACGGAGCATGCTGGCGAGGATCATTCTGCGCGAGGGTTGCATTGTTCCGCTCCACAGCCATGAGAATGAACAAATCACTTATGTTCTTGAAGGCGCCCTGAAGTTTCTTATTCAGGATCAGGAAATCACCGTTCGCGCCGGAGAGGTTCTGGTAATACCGTCGCAGGTGCCACATAGCGCGGTCGCTATCGAAGACACAGTGGACCTTGACATCTTTTGTCCTCCGCGCGCCGATTGGATCAGCGGGACGGATGCCTACTTGCGTAAGTAGTCCCTACGTGCCTTCGAGCCGATTGTGTGCAATGGCTGCAAGGACCAATTGAGAGATGTGCTCCACTTAGGTGGAAGAAATTTAACATCCTCTGAGGAGAGACTGATTGTATGGAGACGGGACTCCGCAACCGCGTCGCGATCGTTGCCGCATCCAGCAAGGGGATAGGCCGGGCAACGGCTTTCGCGTTGGCCGCAGAGGGCGCACATCTGGCGCTCTGCGCACGCAATGCAGACATGCTGGAGGACGCCGCAAAGCAGATACGCGCGGGCTACGGGGTGCAGGTCCTTACGGAGCCTTTTGATGTGAGCGACGACGCGCGTGTTCGGCACTTTGTCGATGCCGTGCATCGGCATTTTGGCCGCATCGATATATGCGTAACGAACGCCGGAGGCCCGCCTTCCAAGACATTCGCAGAAACCACGATGGAGGAGTGGGACCGGGCGTATGCCTTGAACCTGCGCAGCATCGTCTCCTTTGCCCATGCTGTGCTGCCTTACATGCGGCAACAACACTGGGGAAGGTTGATTACCATCACGTCGATCGCCGCCAAGCAACCTGTTCTGGAGCTCGTTCTCTCGAATGCGGTGCGCGCGGGTGTTCTCGGACTGGTGCGTTCCCTCGCAACACAGTACGGACCTGACAACATCACAGTAAACAACGTCGGGCCGGGTTTTACCGCTACGGAGCGCGTTAAGGAGTTGGCCCAGGCCAATGCACTGACCACCGGCCATAGCGCAGCAGAGTATGAGGCAGGAGTTACGAAAGATATCCCTCTGCACCGCATGGGGCGACCGGAAGAAATTGCGGATGCCATTGCGTGGCTTGCTTCAGACCGCGCGGCCTACGTTACGGGTCAGACGATTCTGGTGGACGGTGGAGTATATCGCGGGCTGTAATAGATCGTGAATATTCTTCTGCACGTGCGGATATCATCGGACGGTAACAAGAGAGCATCGCCGGAATCTCGCGGCACAATTTGCAGCGAAGCGAAACCTGCACGACGCAGGAAGAAGTTCGACAGCTTTTCGGCATCCGATACAAAAGGAGGCTCATATTCATCCCACAATCATCAACTCCACCACGGTAAAGGACTTGTCAGAATTTCACGCTCCCGTGAGCGAATTTGTCTCCTTGCCACAGAACGCGGATGAATGGGACAAGTACCGTCTTACGGACCAGCAGATCGATGACTTCGATCGTCAGGGATATCTGGCAGGTGTAAAGGTCCTGAGTGATTTGCAAATTGAAACCCTGCGCGAAGAACTTACTGAACTAATGAAGGAATCGCATCCGGCACATCATCTGTTTTACGAATTCCACACAAACGAATCCCAAGATCACACTACAACGCTCTTTCACGCACTGGGCGCATGGCGTGCGACGTCAGGGTTTCATGACATCCTATGGAACCCTGCAATCGCGATGGCTATGTCGCAGTTGCTGCGAGGTCCCATCAGGCATTGGCACGATCAGCTCTTCTGCAAGCCGGCCAAACACGGCGGCGTGGTGGCTTGGCACCAGGACTATTCATATTGGACTCGCACATTGCCGATCGCTCATCTGACGTGCTGGATTGGCCTTGATGACAGCACGCGTGAAAACGGATGCCTGTATTATGTGCCCGGCAGCCACCGCTGGAACTTGCTGCCACGCACCGGGTTGACTGGGGATATGGACGAAATAATGACCGTACTCACACCAGAGCAGAAGCAGGACTTTCAGCCCGTTCCGATAGAACTCAAGCGCGGAGAATGCTCCTTCCATCATCCCCTGATGGTGCATGGCTCGTATGCGAACTACTCTGACAAGCCGCGGCGCGCGACCCTTGTGAATGTCTTCCGCGACGGAGTGACATCCGCCACAGATGAAGAGCTATTGGCGGGCGTCCCCCCGATTCCGAAGGGCGCTGCCATGCAAGGACAGTTCTTTCCGCTGCTGTTCGATCCGGATGTAGCTGGAGTGGGACACGTGTCGCCGGTGCAACAGGGGTGAACGGGTTACAACAAGCAAGAAAGTGAGTGGGAGTGGAAATGAATCGACGAGAGATGCTGGTGGGCGCTGGATTGCTGGCGGGAGCAACGTTCGAGGCCGGGGGGCGGTATGCCGCCGCGGAGCCTGCGCGCAAATTGAAGTTTGTTGTGACAGGTGGCCATCCGGGCGATCCGGAGTATGGATGCGGCGGGACAATCGCACGGCTCACAGCTCTGGGCCATGAAGTGGTCCTGCTCTATATGAACAATGGTGAGTGGGAGACGAAGGCCCCGGTGCGGATTGCGGAAGCGACGAAAGCGTGCGGGATCCTAAAGGCGCGACCCGTCTACGCAAACCAGATCAATGGCCATGCCATTGTGGATAACGATCATTACGACGCATTTCAGAAAATTATCGAAGCGGAGAATCCAGATGCTGTTTTCAACCACTGGCTCATTGATGACCATCCCGATCATCGCGCAATTGGTAATTTAACCTATGAATCATGGAAGCGATTGAAGCATAAATTCGCAATGTATTACTACGAGGTTTCAGATGGCGAAGATACGATGAACTTTACTTCGCCCACGCATTACGTGGATATTACCGAGGTGGCAGATACGAAAAGAGCAGCCTGTTACGCTCACGCAAGCCAGTCTCCGGACTTCTTCTACGCGCTGCAGGATTCGGTTGCCAACTTTCGTGGTCTTGAAAGCGGCTACAAGAAGGCCGAGGCATATATCCGCCAGATCGGGAACCCATACGACATCTTCCCAATGGCGGGTCTGCCTACACGATGAAGCACGTTGCACTTGTGGGTAGGATTTGCTTTTGGACCCTGGCACACTTGAGGAACTTCGATGATAGAAGCAAGTTCGGCATTAGTGAGCAGAAGAAGCCTGATTCGGAACGGATTGTTATTTGTGACAAACTGCGTCTGGACTCCTTGGGCTTTTGGCAGCGCATTGGCAACGAGTGGGAGTTCAAATGTTGACGACTCAGGGAGGTCCTGGGTCATTGACAACGGACTGATCTCAAGGACCGTTACCTTTCAGCCGAAGGTAGGACTCTTTACGGAACGCTTGTCTGACTTGTCGACGCGCGCAGATTACATCCTCCCTGCAACGATTCGCATGGAAATGGCACAAGAGTTCTCCTTCCAGTGCAACAACCAAGCCTGCGCAGGAGCCAGTCCCGACTTCGGCCTGTTGAACTTCCACGAAACCGTTCTTCCAAACGGAAGGTCACTTATCATAGAGCTTCGTCATAAGGCATTGGCTCTTGACGTATCCGTCGTTTACACCGTGTATAACGGTCATGCGGCAATCCGGAAGCATCTCGTACTGCGCAACACCGCCGGTGCCGCACTTCACCTATCCCACCTCAATATCGAATCCATTGGAGTATCGATCGGTCCAGAGAGTGAAGTAACTCTGCTTACGCAGTACGGCACGATTCCCCGCGAGATCTTCTATACGGGACGCTCTGAAGATGCCGGTCTGTTGGTAGCGAACGGCCGCACCGGCGCTGGAATCGCCATCATTAGTGAGGTCCCAGGATATATGAAGCGCACCGAGGTCGGCGGATGGGACGATCCGGAGCACATGCGTATTGGGGTCCTCTACGATACAGATCTTATGCCCTTCGAACGGACTCTCGCGAGCGGCGAAGAATTCACAACAGCCAGCGTGTCGCTTATCAGTTATCGCAATGGAGACGGCTTTCAAGATCCACACTGGCGGCTACCGTCTTACACGGCAGAAGTCCTGATGCGACGGATTGACGCGCAAGGGCCGCCGTGGATCTACAACACATGGGAGCCTTTCGAGCGGGGAATCAACCACGATACGACGCTGGAATTGATCGATGCAGCAGGCTCCATGGGGATGGATATCTTCACCATTGACGATGGATGGCAACAAGAGTACGGAGACAACACCGTAAACCTCACCTCGTTTCCGGGCGGATTGAGACCCATTCAAGAAGCAGTCGCAAGCAGAGGCATGCGGCTTGGATTATGGATTCCGGTTGCGGCGATTGGTACATCAACACAGGAATATCGAAATCATCCCGAATGGGCAGCAACGGACCAAGACGGAAAGCCCAAGACGACATGGACTGCGGCAGGAGAAAAGGTTGTCATGTGCATGGCAACTGCTTATCGTGACGCAGCCGCAAATCGGATCATTGATGCCATCGATCGCTTTCACTTGGCATATGTAAAGCTGGATCTGACCACCATATTCAATGCCTACGGAGAGGCGCCTGGCTGTTGGGCTAAAGGGCACGACCATCGGAACTGGGCCGAGTCCCTTAACATGATTTATGAAGGCATTTCCCACATGACAGGCCGCATCTACGAAAAGTATCCGGACGTTTTGTTGGACTTGACCTTTGAACTTTGGGGCCAGAAGCACGTGATCGACGCCGGTCTGTTGGCGGCCGGCGATCTTGATTGGATGAGCAACGTAGACGATAGCCATCCCGATTCGGCCGGCCCCCTGCAAGCCCGCCAATTGCTTTACCAACGCGCGGCCTCCATGCCGGTCGAGAGTATGTTGATCGGTAATATCCATGCAGAGCTGCCGACCATTCAAGAGAGCTTCGCAACTGCAATTGGCTCAGCCCCGCTGCTACTCGGCGACCTGCGCAAACTAAGCGAAGCAGATCGGCGGTGGTACCACGAAAAGATTGGCTGGTTCAAGGCACTCAGGCAGAAGACAAGAATCAGCGAGAGCTTTTTCCCGCTCGGCAGTTGGCTTCAACCTTCATCCGCGGCCTGGGACGGCTTCGCACGGATGGCTCACAGCGGCAATGGCGTAGTTGCGGTGTTTCGTAACAAGTCACAACAGGCAATCGCCACGGTGCAGTTACCGCTAATGCCTGCGGGAAAGTACTTGCTGCACTCAATCATTACCAACAAAGATCTGGGTGTCTTTAATAAGTCAGATTGGGCCCGCGGCGTATCGATTGAGTTTTCGGGTTCACATATCGTGGAAGTGCTCGAGGTTATTTCCACAAGTTGATCGACTTATCCGTGGCGATGATTGAAGTTGGATTGATGAATCAAGGAACATCGAACTGATTAACTGACGAATGTATAAGATAGAATGAAGCAGTTAGTCAACACCGGCGCTGAGTGACATAATGCGGGATCGATTAACTCTTGTGTTCGACCCCAGGTCATCGGCATTTCTTCAATGGCCAAAGATCACGGCCATTTTGTGACATTTACAGCACAACTGAAGCCGTGCCCTTTCGAAAGCAACAACTTATTCAGACGTTCCTTAGACAGTTTCAGCGGGGTCTAGATTTTTCGACGTGATCCAATAGTCTTCAATTTCCTCCAGCCGCTTGTTTTTCGTCTCTGGCACGTAGAACCAGGTGAAAATCCCTTGTGCCAATGCCATCAGGGCTAGAAAGCCGAATGTGGACGCCTTGCCAATTACATGAAACGCAAATGGAAAGAAGAGGACGACCACTGCGTTGGCGACCCACTGGATAAGCACAGGTACGATCATTGCCATTCCTCGCACATCATTGGGGAAGATCTCCGGCATCAACGTCCAGAAGACCGGTCCTATGCAGGCAGAGAAGAAAGCGAGGTAGGTCAAAATAAGCGTGAGAACAATGGCCCCCTGAAACCTGCCGGCCAGAACCGCTACCACCAAAGATAGAAGCGAGAGTGTCATGCCAAGTGAACCGACAATGTAGAGGGGTTTGCGTCCATATCTGTCGATAACCCAAAAGGAAACAAGGGTAAACAGAAACTCAGTTACCCCAACAATAAAGGTCGAGGCCAGAGCGTTATCCATTTTCCAGCCGGTCGACTGAAAGATCGCGGGAGCATAATCAACAATCGTGTTAATCCCTGAGACTTGGACCAGAATCGCAAGGCCGGCGCTGACGGCAAGCGCGCGGCGAACCCCGGGACGGAGCAATCCACGCCAGGTTTTCGCTTCCAGATGCATGTTCGCTCGAATCTCGGCAATCTGAGCTGGAACGCCGTTCGAGCCGCCGATTCGTTCAAGCACGTCAGCGGCCTCCTTGTACTTTCCTTTCATAGCCAGGAAGCGCGGCGTTTCGGGAGCCAGAGAGACGAACAGAAGAAACACGGCCGATGGCGCAACTCCAGTAAGAAACATCCATCTCCAGTTATTCACGCCCGTATTGCGGAGAAGATAGTTGAGGCTATAGGATACGATGATCCCAACAACGATCGACAATTGATAGAGGGTTCCCATGCGGCCCCTGATTGAAGGTGGAGAAACTTCTGAAACATACATTGGAGAGAGCAATGAGACGCCGCCTACGGCTAGACCTCCTAGAAAGCGCGCGGTAATAAAGAAGACAAAATCGGGCGCCAAGGCCGTGGCAAGCGACGTCGCAGCAAACAGAAAGGCGACCAGCACAAGCAGTTTCTTGCGTCCAAAGCGGTTTGTGAGCCTGCCCGCGAAGAAGCACCCCAGCACACAACCGAACAGCAATGAACTAAATGCCCAGCCTAGACCGAGGTCGCTCAAGGAAAATGCCTTGGAGAGAAAGGGCCCGGCGCCGGTGATGATGGCGATGTCGAATCCAAACAACAAGCCTCCTAAAGCAGCGGTACACCCCAGGAAAACGACATAGCGCACGTTGATGGACGCAGTCACCTAGCCTCACTCCTTAAAACTCCACGCTTCGCTACCACTCGCCTAAGTTACACCACGAGGGCACGGAATGGTTCATTGACATCTGCAAGACTTCTAACCAGGCCGCGCACTATCGGCGCGCAGATCGGCGAGGCCTTCGAGATTCATGTAGCTGCGGAACCTTGACACTTCTGCGATGTGATGGCTGGAATCGAAAACCGAATGTCATCTGAATCCTGTCTAGAATTCGTCGTACGCGATCTGCTGGGCAGAGACGCCGATTTTCTCAAGCATCCTGGTGCATGCCTTGATCATCATGGGTGGACCGCACAAATAGTATTCCACCGCCTTAGGGTTCGCGTGTTCGGCGAGGTAGTTTTCAAACACCGCGTCGTGGATGAAGCCGGCATAACCTGTCCAGTTGTCCTCAGGCAAAGGCGAGGAGAGCGCAAGATGAAAAGTGAAATTGCGATGCGCGCGGGCCAAATCCTGGAAGAAATCTTCGTAAAACATCTCCTGCTTTGAGCGGGCGCCATACCAGAAGCTTATCTTGCGCAGAGTTTGGCTGGTCTCGAGGAGGTGCGAAAGGTGGGCACGGAGCGGAGCCATACCAGCGCCGCCACCGATGTAGACCATCTCTCGCTGCGTAGGTTTGATATGGAAATCTCCGAAGGGGCCTATGCCGGAAACGACGTCACCAGGCTTAAGGCTGAACACATAGCTCGATCCGACGCCGGGAGCGCAATCCTGGCCGGGGGGTGGCGTTGCAATGCGAACGTTGAATCGCAGCGTGAACTCTGTCATCCGGTTGCTGGCAAGAGAGTAGTTGTTACGCCGGCCAGGCTCGGGGTTGCTTGCGACAAGATCAAAGGTGTGCTGATTCTCCCACACGGTGGCGAAGGGCTCGGGAATGTCGAAATCGCGGAAGCGGATTTGCTTGTAAGCGGGTATGTCGAGTTGCAGATAGTCGCCCGGAGTGAAGGCGAATTGCTCGGTACTATAAGCAGGCTCGAGAATCAGTTCCTTAATGAAAGTCGCAACGCTGCGGTTGCTCACTACGCGGAACCGGCAGGTCTTCGATGCACGGGCTCCCGCGCCGACGGCACGCGCGACGTTGACGTGAAGCTGGCCATTGCGCTCCTCAATCGGGTATGTTGCCAGACCCCTGCAGATTGGCGCTCGCGCGGGCGAGCCGTCGAGCAGGCTGAAGCGGCCGTTATGCTTGGGGCACTCGATCATGCTCCCCACAATCAGTCCATCGGAGAGATGGGTGTTGCCGTGGGTACAGAGTCCGTCCGTGGCATAGAGACGGTTCTCCGTGTCGCGGTAGATGGCGTAGGTCTTGTGAGCATGGTCGAAACGAATTACATCGCCGCGCGCTAGCTCAGCAGCAGCGCAGATCTCAACCCATCCTTCCGCATCGGCTTTGGAATGGGATGCGCGGAAGCTTTCGACGGAACGTGTCTTGCGCTCCGGAAGCTTTCGTTTGACGTGATACGCCGGGTCCTTCACCTGCTTGAGAACGGTTGGGATGATCTCACGCCAAGCAGCCAGGATGCTCGGATAAGGCGTGGGGCAATCATCCTTCACGGCCTCATGGAGCCTGGGCAGCGCGTGGTAAGGCACAAGGGGGAACATGTGGTGCTCCACGTGATAGTTCATGTTCCAGTAGAGGTAGCGGTGGATAGGGTTCATGTACACCGTCCGGCAGTTGAGACGGTGATCCAGGACATTCTGCGCCAGACCGGCATGCTGGGTGAATCCATATACGGGCATCAGCCACGCACCGAAAAGATTGGGGAGACCAATGAATAGAAGTGGAAGAATGCTGCGATCGTATATGGAGAGTGCTATCACGGCAACATAGATGGCTACGCAAATGCGCGCCCGGAAATATACCTTGGGAAACTCCGAGTCGGGAATGAAGGTTCGCTCCTCGGGGACTGCACGGCCGAAAGAGTGAAGCAAAATCCGCATGAAGTATTTCGGATACACATGCAGATTGAAGAAGGCCTTCACGAATTCTTTGAGGTCCGGCGGCCGAGGCACGGCAATCTCCGGATCGCGACCGACGATGATAGTGTCGCTGTGATGGCGGGTATGGCTCCAGCGCCAGACTGTGGATTCGCGCATGACCATAAAGGATGCGATCTCGTAGAGGACGTTGTTCATCCAATCCGTCTTGAACGCCGTGCCATGACCGCTCTCGTGCCAGCGGGAGTCCGAGGTCGTGCCGTACAGCACGCAATAAATTGCGTAAGGAAGAATAGCCCAGTAGGTGCTCCGCAGAGCGTAGGTGGCGAGGCCACTGCCGAAGATGAGGGCAAACCAGAGGATGGTGTCACGGATAGCCGGACCATTTCGGCGCTCGAGAAGGCTGCGCATGGTTTCGCGAGGCACAGCACACTGATACCAATCAGCCTCCGCAAGTCCCTTCTCCACCGCCAAGGTGGAGTTGACCCCGGTGAGACTGTAGTCGAACTCGGCTGAAGGGCTGGGGAGGACGTTTGCGTCGAGGCCCATGATCGACTGAGCTCCTGTGAAAAGTTCCTGCGACTGTCAGGCCCTTGGTCCAAGCAATTCGTTCAGGCAAATTGGCCTGCCAGACTGAATGAATGCCTTTCCCAATTCAATAGAGGTTACCCTATCAATTCGACTTAGGGCAAAGGGTCGGTAGCGCGGCTTGGCTCAACGCCCGCGAAGCATGGCATGTGCTTCTGTGCCCTTGTGTTTTACGCGATTGAAAGACTGGCGTCAGTCACTCGCTTCTTCTTGAATGCCATCAGTTCCACGGCCTTGCAAGCGATGTGTTCGGCGCTCACTTCCAGCTCTTTGACCAGTTCCCAGGGTGCGCCCGAATCGCCAAAACGGTCCTTGACGCCAACCGCGCCCGTGATGAGGGGCAGGCCGTAAAGCTGCTGGCTCTCGGTGAGAATGGAGCTGACTCGCCAGGCCAGAGCGCCAATTTGATGCTCTTCAGCGGTCACCACAATGCCTGTCTCGCGGGCGGCGCGAACAATGGCCTCCGCGTCAATCGGCTTAAGCGTGTGCAGATTCAGAACACGCGTCTCGTAACCGTATTCCTGCTTCAGGATGCGAGCCGCACGCATCGCCTCGGGGACCATGGGTCCACAGGCGACAATACTCAGATCTTCCGACTCGTCTCCATAGTCGCTGGCCAGCCGTGTCTCGAATGCATCGGCGAAGTTGGCCGCTTCTCCCCGCAACCGAATTACGTTTGCCTTCCCGAAGACGAAGGGCGTCTCTTCATTCGTAACCACGGGCGTAGCTTCGCGAGCAAAGCGGATATATTTGGGTCCTTTGTGACCAAGCAGCAGGTATGTGGTAGCCTTGCGGGCCTCAACGATATCGCAGGGCACGACCACCGACATGTTGGGCAGCCCCTGCATGGCGAACAGGTCTTCCAGCGCTTGATGGGTGGCGCCATCGGGGCCGACGGAGACTCCCGCGTGGGCCCCGGCAATGAGTACGTTCAGATCCGAGTAGCACACCGAGACACGGATCTGGTCCAGGTTGCGCGCCGCTGAAAACGTGGCATACGAACCGATCACCGGGAGTTTCCCTTCCCTGGCCAGTCCGGCAGCTGCGGAAGTCGCCGACTGCTCGGCGATGCCCATGCTGATCCAGCGCTCCTTGCGCGAGGGTTTGCCGGAGTAAAAGTCGCTGATAGTAATCGATCCGGAGATGTCCAGTCCCAGGCAAACCACTCGCTCGTCATCGCCGTTCTGCGCCAGCGACTGGCCGAAGCCTTTGCGGGTGGGTTCCATGCCCACCTTCATGTTGTTGCCGGCATTCCACCAGTAATCGCGCGAGAACCGAGGCATCTTGGCTTCGAGCTTTCGGTCAACACCTGCCTGGTAGCTTCTTGCCATGTCCAACAACTTCTCGGTCGGGATGCGTTCGCTGAGACCGAGTTCCTTGAGCGCGGCAGCTAATTCCTCGCGGTTGGGTACTTTTCCGTGCCAGCCTGGCTGATTCTCCATAAAGCTGACGCCCTTGCCCTTGACAGTATCAGCGAGGATGACTACGGGCTTGCCTACCGACGCCCTGGCCTTCTGGAGCACATCCACCACCTGATTCATGTCGTGTCCATCGATGCGCAGAACATCCCATCCAAAGCTGGCGTACTTCGCGCCAAGCGGTTCCACCTGCATCACGTCTTTTACCCAGCCGTCGATCTGAAGTCGGTTGCAGTCGATGATGGCAATGATGTTGTCCAGACGGAAATGGCCGGCTTCCATGGCCGCTTCCCAAACCTGGCCTTCCTGTTGTTCTCCGTCGCCCATCAAGCAAAAGATTTTGTGGCTCTTTCCGTCCAATCGTGCTGCCAGCGCCATGCCTACGGAGATGCTCAAACCCTGACCCAGCGATCCCGTGGAAATCTCAACACCAGGCAGTTTGTGCCATTGTGGGTGACCCTGGAAGGGCGAACTAAGCTTGCGCAACGTAACTACATCGTCAATGGGGCAAAAACCCGCGAAGGCCAGTCCGAGATAGAGGCTCGGAGCCTTGTGGCCGGCCGACCAAACAATGCGGTCGCGGTCTGGCCAGGAAGGGTTCTTTGGATCGTGGTCTGCGGCATGCAGGTAAAGCGCGGCGGTAATATCCATGATTGAAAGCGTGCCCCCGGCATGCCCTGACCCTGCCGCGCAGAGCGCGACGAGATCGTAGCCGCGCATAAGGTTGGCGGCTTCCCGCAATTGTTCGATCGAGTAACTCCGAATGGTGTTCCCGGTTGTCGAATCCTTGAGGGCCATCGTCTTCTCCTTGCGCGGGGAAAGCTACCCACAACGCTTCATTGAACGTAAGTGAAACAGGCCGGTGCAGAGTGAACAGCGGCCCGGTTCCACACTGCGCTCATCGCTAAAGATTCTGCTTTGTCCACTGGTCGATGCGCTCCAGCGCCTGTTGCAGATTCTGGAGCGAATTGGCCACGCTAAAGCGCAGATAGCCTTCACCGAACTGCCCGAATGCCGTCCCGGAAAGCGCCGCCACTCCGACTTGTTCCAACAACGCATCAGCCAGAGGCTTCGATTTCCATCCGGTCTGAGTAATGTTAGGAAAGACATAGAAGGCGCCCTTTGGCATGCGGCAGGAAAAGCCCTTGATCCTGTTCAACCCGGCGACGAAGACGCGGCTCCGCTCCTCGAATGCTGCGCGCATGTTGTCTACTGGGCCCTGATCGCCGTGCAGCGCCTCGATCCCGGCCATCTGCGTAAAGCTTGCCGTGCACGAATTGGAATTCGTCATCAGGCGGGTGATGTGTGTCGCCAGATCGGCCCGCATGACGCCATATCCCATTCGCCAGCCCGTCATCGCGTAGGTCTTGGAAAAGCCGTCGAGCAGGATGGTGCGCTTCTGCATTCCGGGGACAGACATGATCGAGAACGGCTCGCCCTCGAACTGCAAGCGGCTGTAGATCTCGTCAGAGAGAACCACAATATTCCGGTCACCGATGGCCCTGGCTGTCCGCTCAATGTCCCTGCGCGGCAACACCCCGCCGGTGGGATTCTGAGGGGAATTCAGAATGATCAGTTTGGTTCGATCGGTAATCCTGGATTGAAGTTCATCGACATCCATCGCGAAGTCGCGTTCTTCACGTAACTGGATCGGCACGGCCCTGCCGCCAACGTAGTTGATCATCGACTCGTAGATGGGAAAGCCCGGATTGGGATAGATGACCTCATCCCCTTCCTCGATCAACGCCAACATAGTAAAGAAGATGATGGGCTTGCCCCCAGGCACGACCACCACTTCGTCCGTGGAAACACTTACACCGCGGGTGCGGCTCACGTATTCAGCAATGGCCTCGCGCAGCTCAGGCAACCCGGCAGAAGGACCGTAGTGGGTCCAGCCGCTGTGGAGAGCGTCGACTGCAGCCTCCACCACGTTAGGCGGCGTGTCGAAATCGGGCTCGCCGATCTCCAGATGGATGATGCTTTTGCCCTGCCGTTCCAGTGCCCGCGCCTTATTCAGGACTTCAAAAGCAGTTTCGGTGCCCAGGCGCGCCATACGGCGGGCCAGTAGTAATCCGTGCTCAACAGGTGGTGCCAACATGACTCACGCTCCTCTATGCCGCGAGAACCGGTGATGAAGTCAAACTTGCCCAGTGCTCACCCGATTCTGCTCTAGACCGGCAGGAATTATAGCCATGCTAGATGGGTCAGCATGTGTTGTGCAGCACATATCTTCACGCCTGTTTGGCGGGGGAATCTTTCCGGAATAGACCGGCACAGATAGCTCGTCGGGTGTGATGGAGAGACTGGGCTGTTGACACTTGGCATCCCCGCCTGGGCTGAATGGAAGGTCGTGCCCAAGAATCGCCTATCAGAAGAAGGTCTCGATGACGTCAATCACCTGAAAGTGAGAGTTCAGCACTGGCAATACGCGCCATTTGTCGAAGGTCAGGCAAGGATGCGAGATATCAAATCCGATCATGTCGCCAACGCGAAGATTATCCTTCACACCGATTTCCATATACGCGTGCTGGTCCATCATCTTCGTCAGCATCCAGTGCGCAGGAGCCGCTTGAGGCGATTGCTCCGTTGGCCTGAAATGAAGCGCAGGTGTAGGAAGGCCTGAATCGAAGGCGGCATCCCGCTTGCCCATGCCGACAATCGCCTTTCCAGGTTCGGGCAGCGATTGCACGTACGCCCAGATCTGGAGCGCGGGCAGCAGACCCGAGCGCATCTGGTGCGCGATCGGATTGCGTTCCAGAATTTTTGCCTGTGCCGCGCGATAGGCGCCGACGTCATGGGTGAGATAGCAGCCTGGGCGCAGGACAATTTCTACAGCATCTCCGAAACCCGCTGCGGAGAAGACCTCCGCCACAACGTCGTACCAGGCGGAGCCTGCGCCGGAGAGCAGGATCGGCGCACGCTGAAATCGATTTTCGCCGGCGAGGCGTCGCACGACCTCCACCGCCCTCTGCAGGAATGCGCGAATGGAATTCTCCTCTTCCAGAACGCCCTCATACATCTCCACCCCGCTCAAGGCGATCGAACCATTCCAGCGGGACAAGGCCAACAGCACGGACTGCAATTGTTCCTCGTCTCGCACGCCCGCCCGGCCGCCCCTGACGCCTAGCTCAAGCAGCACATGCAATTTCTGCCCGCGCGCTGAATAAAACGACCCCAACTGGTCGATCTGGTCCGCCGAATCGACCAGGCAGAAGTAAGTGAATCCGGGATCATGCAACAGGCGTTCGATGATGGCCATATTTTCCTTGCCGACAAGCTGGTTCGCCATGAGGACGCGGCGCACCCCGTGCTTATAGGCAACAAGCGTCTGATGCGCGGTTGCAAGCGTGATTCCCCAAGCTCCTCTCTGCAACTGCATTTGAAACAATCGTGGAGCCATCGTGGTCTTGCCATGAGGCGCAAGCTGAACACCATAAGCATCGATGAATTGCTGCATCCAGTTGAGGTTGTGCAGCAGCTTGTCTTCGTACAGTACAGCGCAAGGCAGGCTGAGGTCCTCCTTCAGCAGGCTCCAGCCGAGTGATTTGATCTCTCCGGGATCGAGTGCCTGCTCAAGGAAGCCAAGGCCCTTATTCACAGGCGAAATCACCGAAAGAGAGGCTATATGGGCAAAATCAAGTGTGTTCATCGAATGGGCCTCCTTGAGGATACTGAGCGAAAAATGCGATGAATAGTAAACACGCAACGGTTATAGCGTATATCCTGAGAGCGCTGAAATGATGACTTGCGATACTCTGATTCGGAATGCTCGCGTACTGGATGGGAGCGGCGCTGAGGCTGACATCCTTGACATCGCTCTTCGTGACGGCCACATTGACCAAATAGGGCCATCTCTCGATTGCCGCGCATCGAAACTGGTGGACGCGAGTGGATTGGTGCTCGCTCCCGGCTTCATCGATGTTCACACCCATGACGACACTGCGGTGATCCGCACCCCGGCGATGCTGCCAAAGCTTTCGCAGGGCGTCACGACAGTGATTGTGGGAAACTGCGGGATCAGCGCCTCGCCCGTTAGGTTGCGCGGTGAGCCGCCTGATCCGATGAACCTTCTCGGGGATGCGGACGCTTTCTGCTATCCGACCTTTGCCGCATACCTCGACGCAGTCCGCGTTGCCCGGCCCGCCGTAAACGTCGCCGCACTCATCGGGCACACTGCCCTGCGCAATAACCATATGGACAGCCTCGACCGCACCGCGAGTGGCGCCGAAATAGAGGCGATGCGGGATCAACTGCAGGAGGCTCTGGATGGCGGAGCGCTGGGCCTGAGTTCCGGCCTTGCCTATCTCTCGGCGAATGCGGCATCCACCGGGGAGATGCTGGCGCTGGCCCAGCCGTTAGCGGCGGCACACGCGGTTTATGCCACCCACATGCGCTGTGAAACTGAGGAAATCCTGGACGCGATGCACGAGGCATTCGAGATTGGACGAATGAGCCGCGTGCCGGTCGTCGTCTCTCATTTGAAGTGCGCGGGCATTGCCAATTGGGGGCGCAGCGGCGAAGTATTGCACGCCCTCGAACATGCGCAACAAACGCAGCCCGCCGGCTGCGACTGCTATCCCTATGCGGCCGGTTCCAGCACCCTCGATCTGCGGCAAGTGGACGAGCGCGTTCAGATCACGATTACCTGGAGCATCCCGCACCCTGAGGTCGCCGGCCAGTCTCTGGCGCAGATTGCCTCAGCCTGGAACGTGAGCCAACTCGACGCAGCAAAGCGATTGCGCCCCGCAGGGGCTATTTATCACAGCATCTCAGAGGAAGACATGCGCCGGATTCTGCGCCACCCGGCGACCATGATCGGCTCCGATGGTTTGCCCAACGATCCGCGGCCGCACCCTCGCCTATGGGGAACTTTTCCGCGCGTGCTGGGACGATACTGCCGTGAAGAAAAGCTGTTTTCGCTTCCAGTAGCGGTACACAAGATGACCGGAATGCCCGCACAGAGGTTCGGCTTGGCCGGACGCGGGCTTATCCGCAAAGGCTTTGGCGCCGATCTGGTGCTGTTCGATCCGGAGAATATTGCGGACACCGCTACGTTTACCTGTCCAGTCTCGGCCGCGAAGGGAATCGTCGCTGTGTGGGTGAATGGCGTTCTCTCTTATACGGCCGACGGAGCCACGGGGAATCGAGCCGGGCAGTTTCTTCCGCGCGGAACAACAGCTTGGATTCAATAAGTTAAACCAAATAACTCAATGTAAAACTTGAGGAAATAAGAACGAGAGGAGTGCAGGATGAGCATCAAGCGGTTTGGGGTGGACGGTGGCAAGGGCGCTGGTGGCCAGCACCTTCCATTTGCGCGTGCGGTCGAGGCCGGCGGCTGGTTGTATGTTTCTGGGCAGGTTCCCATGATCAATGGCGAGTTAGTCGCTGGAAACATTACCGTCCAGTCACGGCAAGCGATCATTAATCTGCTGACGATTCTCACCGAGGCGGGCTATGGACCCGAGCATGTAGTGCGTTGCGGCGTCTGGCTCGACGATCCACGCGACTTCGCCGCATTCAATCTGGTTTTCAAGGAATACTTCGGTCAGCATCCCCCGGCGCGCTCCTGTGTTCAGTCGAGCATGGTCGTCGATTCCAAGATTGAGATCGATTGCGTGGCCTATAAGGATCCAGGGGCATCCTCCTGAACCCATCCGTCCTTCTCGCATTCCCTTGCCCAGCCCTTGTCCTCGGAGCGGCGCTGTCTCAATGCCTATGATCGACCATCACTCGATTTTTCTGCTGGTTTCGGCTCTGGTCTCAGTGATCGGCCTGATTTTGCTGATTGCCGTCGTCAAGCTGAATCCCGTGATCACTCTTTTTGTCACTGCCCTATTGCTGGCCATTGTTACGGGCATGCCCCTTCCAACTGTGATTCATTCTTTCGAGGCTGGGGTGGGAGGAACGCTCGGGCACATCGCCATCATCGTGGCGCTGGGCACGATGCTGGGCAAAATGATGGCCGAATCGGGCGCTGCGGATCAGATCGCGCACACCCTCATCGAGGTCTTTGGCGAAAAGAATGTCCCATGGGCGATGGTGGTGATTGGGCTTCTGATTGGGCTGCCGGCATTTTTTGAGGTCGGCTTCGTGCTCCTTGTCCCCATCCTGTTTACGGTGGCGCGGCGCACGGGGACCTCGCTCATTCTCCTGGGCCTGCCCATGGTGGCGGGGCTGTCCGTTGTCCACGGATTGGTGCCGCCGCACCCCGCTGCAATGCTTGCGGTAACGATCTACAAGGCGGATGTGGGCCGCACAATTTTCTATGCGCTGCTGATCGGCATTCCGGCCGCCGTGATCGCAGGGCCAATTTACGCCCGGATCATTGCGCCGCATGTGCAGCTGCCTGTCGAAAATCAGATGGCCGAGCAACTCACTGCCCACGACGAGCGCCGCAGTCTGCCCGGCTTCTGGCTCAGCCTGCTCGCCATATTGCTGCCGGTGATTCTGATGCTGATCGGAAGTTGGGCCGATGCGATGTCTGTACCCGGGAGCGCCTTCAACAACGGACTGCACCTGGCCGGTAATGACGATATGGCGCTTCTGATCGGCGCACTCTTCAGCTTCGTTACGCTGGGCACGATGAGGGGCTTCACGCGAGCGACCATCCTACGCTTCAGCACGGAGTGCCTGGCGCCGACAGCGGCCATCACGCTGCTGGTGGGTGCGGGCGGAGGCTTTGGACGAGTATTGCAGGATAGCGGCGTTGCCGGCGCCATCATTGTGGTTGCAATGCTGAGCCATGTTCCTCTGTTGTTGCTGGCATGGCTGCTGGCCGCGCTAATGCGCCTTGCCACCGGGTCGGCCACGGTTGCCATGACCACCGCAGCCGGCATTGTGGCCCCAATTGCAATGCACAGCACGGGCGTTCATCCGGAACTGCTGGCCATCGCCACGGGTGCGGGTTCTCTGATTTTCTCGCACGTGAACGACGGCGGATTCTGGCTCGTGAAGGAATACTTCAATATGAGTGTCGGACAGACAATGAAGACGTGGTCCGTCTGCGAGACAATCATCTCGATCTTAGGGTTAATCTTCACGGCGGCAGTCTGGTGCGCAATCTGACCAGGAGCGCAACGGATCACCGGGTCTTTCCCATTTACCTGGCATATAACACGACTTTCAAAGGATGGATGAAATGACAGACATAAGTTTGCCGCATACCTTGTCAAGGAGGAATTTTATGAAGAGCACTGCGGCCCTCGCGATGGCACATTCCGTGCTGGGCGCGGGACAGGAACCTGTGGAAGCCATGGACAACCGGAAAATGCTGGCCTATGTTGGCGCCTACACGATTGCGGTTGATGGCGGAGCGAATGGAGAAGGCATTTATCTCTTCGAGGTGGATACCCAGACCGGCGAATTATCGCACCGGGTGCTGGCCGCGAAGACTCCCAACCCTTCATGGATCGTGATTCATCCTTCAAAGAAATACCTCTATGCGATCAACGAAGTTGCCGATTTTCATGGCGCCAGCGGCTCGGTCAGCGCCTTCGCCATCGACCCGGCAACTGGCAGCCTCGCGCTTCTCAATACAGTGAGTTCAGAAGGCGCCGGTCCGGCTCATATGAGCCTCGATGCGTCGGGAAAATATGTGTTCGTGGCAAACTACATCGGCGGCAGCATTGCCGTGCTTCCGATTCTGGCCGGAGGATCGCTTGGAACCGCAGTAGATTCCCATCGCAACATCGGTTCAGTCGGATCAAAGCACGCCACCAGCGCCCCGCGTGGCAGCTTTGCCATCAGCGGCCACGACACTCCCCACGGGCACATGATTGCTCCCGACCCCACAAACAAGTTCGTTCTTGCAACCGATCTCGGGCAGGACAGAATTTACGTCTATCGGTTCGACTCGGCGACCGGAAAGCTGACTCCGTCTGAGGGCACGCCGTTCGTTTCCCTGCCCTCTGGTGACGGCCCTCGCCATTTTGCCTTCCATCCCAATGGTCATTGGATGTACGCGCTTCAGGAAGAAGCGTCCACACTCGCGTTCTTCCACTTCGATCCTGAGCATGGTTCCTTGACAGTGCAGGAAACAATCTCCGTCTTGCCTTCAGGCTTTGCCGGATCGAGTTTTGCCGCGGAAATTCTGGTGTCGCCAAACGGAAAGTTTCTTTACTCCTCTAATCGTCTGCACGACTCGATCTCAATCTGCTCAATCGAAGCCAACGGCAAGTTGAAACTCATCGGCGAAGCCGCAACAATGGGCGATTATCCGCGCCACTTCGGCGTCGATCCCAGCGAAAACTTCATGTACGTATGTGATCAGCGCAGTGATTGCATCGCAACTTTCAGAGTCCATCGCGAAACCGGAATGCTGTCATTTACCGGCCAGTACGCAGCGGTGGGAAGTCCCGGCATCATCACCTTCCTGCAGTTAGGCAAATAAACGCACGCACTCAGTCATCCCAACTTCGAGTCTGAAGTTGGGATGACCGTGTGCCCTAGCCGCGATCACCTCCGGAATTAAGAGTTCGGCGCTTCGCCTCACGGAGCCAGGCGCACCTGGCGGCAGCCCCTCTCGAATCCGCAAAAGAAATGCCTGACAATCCCTCCGCACGAATCATTGCGCGAATCCGCTTCCGCACCAGGTAATCCCCCAAATTTATCGCGGTCGTGGATCGCTTCTGAACCCGTCAATCTGCCCACAGTGTGTCTGGGCTGACACTCGCCGGCCTCATCGATCCTCCGATTACTCATTTTTCAATCAGGCGATACGCCAATGCCAAACCTGCCTTCGCTGTTGGCCGAGGGCGAGTTTCTCATCTCTCTCGTCCTCACGGCAGACGGTAAAATGACAGAGGGCTTTAGGCCCTGAGGGAATGCTGAGGACCTATTCAGAGTTTCCTTAAGTTTTCGAACCTCTCCACAAGAGCTAATCGATTGATTCAGGAACGAGGAGTCTATATGCCGTCTATTCAGAATCGGTTTGTGATTGCTTTGGTGTCTATCCTTGTCGCGCTGGCGGCAGGACAGGTCCGCGCAGATGGCCAGGAGAGCCGTGAGTTACGTACCCCCAAGCCGCCCGACGCGCCGCAGATTCACGGTCCCAAGGTTTATGGCGCACGTCCCGGGCATGCCTTCCTTTATCGCATTCCCTGCACGGGCATTCGTCCCATCACCTACTCCGCCTCCAATCTCCCCAGCACCCTTAACCTGGATAGCAAATCGGGAATCATCTCCGGCCAGGCCCCGGATAAGCCCGGCGAGTTCCTGGTGCAACTGGAAGCCGCCAGCGCGGTCGGCAAAGACTCTCGCCCGTTCAAAATCGTGATTGGTGACACGATTAGTTTGACTCCGCAAATGGGTTGGAACGATTGGTACACGTTCTACGATCGCATTACCGATAGCGACGTTCGCAGGGCGGCGGCCGCGATGATTTCATCGGGGATGGCTGATTTCGGCTACCAGTATGTTGATATCGACGATTGTTGGGCCAGGAAACCAGGATCGAAGGATCCGGTTTTGAGTGAACCTGCCCGCGATTCTCAAGGCAATATTCTTGCGAACGCGCGATTTCCTGACATGCAGGCTCTGACGGAATACATTCATGGCCTTGGCCTCAAGGCGGGCATTTACACATCGCCCGGGCCTCTGACGTGCGCTGACTTCGAGGGAACCTACCAGCATGAAGATGCCGATGCTCACCAGTTCGCACAATGGGGTTTCGATTTGCTCAAGTACGATTGGTGCTCCTATGGAAAGATAGCCCGCGATAAGAGCCTGGCGGCGATGCAGGAGCCTTACACAAAGATGGGCAGAATCGTGGGGGACCTTGATCGCGACGTCGTTCTAAACATGTGTCAGTACGGCATGGGAGATGTATGGAAATGGGGGCGGCAAGCTGGCGGAAATTCATGGCGCACCACAGGCGACCTGGGATTAGTTCCAGATCGCTCGCTTCCGGGCTTCTATTCTATCGGCTTGGCGAACGCAACTCATAGCGAGTTCGCCGGTGCGGGAGGATGGAACGACCCGGACTACATTCTGATTGGAATGGTGGGCAACGCCCACCAACCGGAGTCGGGCGCGCGGCATACGCAGTTGACGCCGGAGGAACAATACAGCTACATGTCGATGTGGTCCCTCATGGCGTCGCCGCTTATTTTCTCCGGTGACATAACCCAGTTGGACGAGTTTACTCAGAACGTTCTGTGCAACTCTGAAGTGATCGATATAGATCAGGACTCGCTGGGGAAACAAGGCAGGCTCGCGAGAAAGACAGACAACGAGTTCATATTGGCCAAGCCGCTCGACGATGGGTCTCTGGCGCTGGGGCTTTTCAACCTGACCAATACGCCGCGCACTGTAACTGTGACCTGGAAGGATCTTGGCATCGCCGGGAAGCAGACCGTCCGGGATGTCTGGCGCCAGCGTGATTTGGGTTCGTTCGCAGCTTCATTTTCATCCCAGATTCCTCCGCACGGAGTGACTCTGGTACGGCTGATTCCGGCTCGCGCTCAGTAACCTGCTGCATCGCCTGGACTCATTGACGCATTCGCTCTCTTTCGCTGGCGCGGAGCAGATTCGTCTGTCACACAACGTCTGACCGTGATTTCAGTGCCTGTCCAGAATTCTCAGTGCTCCCGGGCGTTCCGGCTGTGTGGGGGGGCTGCGAAGAGCCGTTGGATAGAGTAGGATTCTGCGCATGATGAACCTGAACCGTCGTGATCTCTGTGTCGCGCTTTCCTCTTTAGCGGCTGTGGCTACCAGCTGGCCGGCTGAGGGCCAGGCAACCCCGGCTGCCGCTGGCGCAACATCTCCCACTGCTGTGCCGGCGGAGGCTGTGCTCTCCGTACAGCGCGTTTATCCTTTCGACCAGCTCCCTGTGAAGACGAGTGCGAATGGTGAGTCGCGGGCGGTGGTGAATGGTGTGCTCCCAACAGGAGAGGCGGTCGAGATGCATGAAACTACTTTGTTGCCCGGGCACATGCCGCACCCTCCGCATAAGCACCGGCACTCGGAGTTCATGCTGATCCGCGAGGGGACGGTCGAGTTCGACAACAACGGGACCTTCGAGCGTGTGGGGCCGGGCGGAGTGATCTTTGCCGCATCGAACGTGATGCACGGGTTGAAAAATGTGGGCACGACAAATGCCAATTATTTTGTAATTGCAATTGGACGAGAGTCTGCGAATACGCCCGCTTAACGTACAACTTTTCAACCCGAATCGGAGCTGGAGTGCCCAAGCCCCCCGATCCGGCGATGGATTGGCTTACGGCCAACAAACCGCTGGACGATTCGTTGCTCGAAGCACGCTAGAGGGCAACAAAGGCGCTGCCCTCTAACGCATCTCGCTCGGAGAAGTCGCTAATTCAGGCTTGTCCAGTCCAGCACAACTTTCCCCGTCTGGCCGGAGATCATCGCAGCGAATCCCTGCTCAAACTCGCTGTAGGCGAAGTGATGGGTAATGACGGGCGAAATGTCTACTCCGGAATCCAGCAGCACCGACATCTTGTACCAGGTCTCGTACATCTCTCGCCCATAAATGCCCTTGACGGTCAACATGTTGAAGATGACCTGTCGCCAGTCCATGAGCATCTCTTTGGCCGGAATGCCGAGAATTGCAATCTTTCCGCCATGACTCATATTGGCGAGCATGTCACGCAACGCCTGTGCATTCCCTGACATTTCCAACCCAACGTCAAAGCCCTCCGTCATGCCAAGTTGCCGCTGCACCTCAGGCAGAGAAACCTCGTTCGGATTCACAGCCAGGGTTGCGCCCATCTTCCGTGCCAGCTCCAGCCGGAATGGATTCAGATCCGTGATCACCACATGCCTCGCGCCTGCCCGCTGCACGATCGGAATGGTCATGATGCCGATAGGACCGGCTCCGGTGATGAGCACGTCTTCTCCCAGGACAGGAAACGAAAGTGCAGTGTGCACGGCGTTGCCAAAGGGATCGAAGATAGCGGCAACTTCCTGGTTGATGCCTGGGTTGTGTCGCCAGATGTTGGTCATGGGAAGCGAAATCAGCTCGGCAAAAGCTCCCGGACGGTTCACTCCAACTCCCTGCGTCGAGGCACAGAGATGCCTTCTCCCGGCCAGACAGTTGCGGCAGCGGCCGCAGACCACATGACCCTCCCCGCTCACGATGTCTCCAGGGAAGAAGTCATTGACATTGGACCCCACCGCAACAATCTGTCCAACGAACTCATGTCCGATAGTCATCGGCACCCGGATGGTCTTCTGCGCCCAATCGTCCCAATCGTAGATATGAACATCGGTGCCACAGATGCCCGTGTAGCGCACCCGAATCAGCACGTCGTTAATACCGGTCGCCGGCTCTGGAATCTCTTCCAGCCAGAGGCCCCGCTCCGCCTTGCTCTTGACCAATGCTTTCATTAGGTTCTTCCTTTGCAGAACTGCTCTCCACGCATTGTATCTTCGAAGGCCAGGGTCGATTGGGAAACTGTGAGATGCCCCAGGAGCGAAGCTCCTGTCTTTGTGCCTTGGTTGCAATGGATATGAACGAATGCCGTCAGTTCTTCGCAGTTTAGAGATCGCAGTGTGGATGGCTACACTTCACCCTGCATTCAGGACCAGTGAGGTCTGCACGCTGAACGAAGATTCGGATTCACCTTGAAGGATAGTGCGGAACGGGTATGCGGCTCCCCACGAGTTCATCGTGGGTACCTTGGTCGATGCATCGCGAGATACGCCTCGCGCCTTCCCGCAATGCATGACCGCAAAGCCTGGCACAGACCCATGGTTGCCGGCTTACGGCGCGGAATATGTCCAGCTCAGCACGTTCTGCGTCGCTGAAAATCCCCCTGTGCCGCCGGTGAAGCCAATATAAGCCGTAGTGCCCCCAACCATGCTGGGAATATTTACCGCGAACACCTCTGTTACCGTAGCATTGGTCACCGTGTCAGTCAGCGTCATGGTCAGGTTAGTCCCGTCGTAGACCATGTGCGCATGCATCGTATCTCCGCTGTGTAGGTTGATTCCCGTAGAGCTCAAATCTATCGAAGGTACCGTAGGCGCCGCTCCACCTGTATACAACCCCGTAGAATCTGTTCCCTCGCCTGCATTGTTATATAAGTCGAACTTGACCGCGACGCTGCTCGGAATCCCCTGGTAGCCCAACCCGCCTCCACCGCTCCCCAGGGCCCAGACGCTGCTTCCTTGAATCGTAAACGTCATGCCGTCGGCGGTGGCATTCAACTGCTGGAATGTGAAGTCGGTGGTAAAGGTCCCCACCGGCACCGGCGTGGCGAACCATGCGCTCCGTTCCTCCCCCGTTCCTCCGTCGGTCAATTGCAGCAACCCGCCGGTCACTGACGCCCCATAGTTCAGCGACAGGTTTGTGGCTGTGAACCCGCCACTGGGATAGTTGATGTAGGTTGTGCTGCTTCCCGCATTGACTGTTTGTGTCAATACGCTTGAAGTCGTCGGGTTGAAGTACGTGCTGCCGGCAAACGAAGCCGTGATCGAGTGCGTTCCTGCCGTCAGGGCTGTGGTGGCGTAAGTTGCCACTCCGCCGCTCGACGTCACTGTTGCCAGCGTGGTCGTCCCATCCAGGAAGGTCACGGCTCCCCCCGGCGCTATGCCGGAACCGGCCAAGGTGACCGTGAAGGTTACCGAAGCCCCCAACGCTGACGGATTCAGGCTGGACGTCAGGGCTATTGTCGGCGTTGCCTTATTGATGACAAAGTTACCTCCTGAAGCGCCGGTCAGGGTGTTGTAATCGGTTGTGTCGGTAGGCGTAAAGTTAGCCGTGATCGCGTAGGTCGCCGGCGTACTTGGCACTGTTGCGGAGCCGCCGTAGAGCACGTTGCTCACCGTCCCTGCCACTGAACCGGTAACCGCCGCCGATTGCGCAGCGCCGTTATACGTCACCGGCGAGTTGGTCACCTTCAGTGTCGGCGTCGCCTTGTTCACCGCTTCTGTCAGCACTCCTGAGGTTGCCGCGTTGTAATTGGTGTCGCCCGCAAACGCCGCCGTGATCGAATGCGATCCACCCTTCAACGCAGTAGTACTGTAGGCTGCTGTTCCGTTGCTCGGCGTCACTGTGCCCAGCGTGGTAGTCCCGTCAAGGAACGTCACTGCAGCGGACGGCGGCGCACCCGGGCCGGCTAACACTGCCGTAAAGGTGACTGAGCTGCCATAGGTTGATGGATTCAAGTTGGACGTGAGGGTCACCGTCGGCGTCGCCTTGTTGACCGTTTGTGCCAGCGCACTGGATTTTGCTGCATTGAAGTTCGTATCGCCCCCGTACGATGCGGTGATCGAGTGCGATCCTCCCCCCAACGACGCGGTCGCGAATTTCGCGCTTCCGCTGCTCAACGTTCCCGTGCTCAGTGTGGTCGTCCCGTCCAGGAACGTCACCGTTCCGGTCGGCGTTCCACCGGAACCCGATACTACTGCCGTAAAGGTGACTGAGCTGCCATAGTTAGACGGATTGAGGCTCGATGTCACGCTCACTGTCGGGGTGGTCTTGGTAGATGAGCTTATGGTATAAGCGGCCGTAGCCACCGCGCTGTTCGTGTATCCCGTCTCGACCGCAATGGCCTCCAGCGTCTCGGTCGCGCTCACCGTGATCGCGCCCGTGTACTTGGTCGATGACGTAGTCGGCGTCGTCCCGTTCGTGGTGTAGTAAATCGTAGTTCCGCTGGTCGAATCGCTAATGGTCACTGACTGTGACGTGGTGTAAGTCCCGCCCGCCGGCAAGAATGTCGGCGTGGGAAGCACTGCAGCAATGGTATAAGCGGCTGTGCCCACTGCGCTGTTCGTGTATCCCGTCTCGACCGCAATGGCCTTCAGTGTCTCGGTCGCGCTCACCGCGATCGCGCCCGTGTACTTGGTCGATGACGTAGTCGGCGTCGTCCCGTTCGTGGTGTAGTAAATCGTCGTTCCGCTGGTCGAATCGCTAATGGTCACCGACTGTGACGTGGTGTAAGTCCCGGCCGCCGGCAAGAATGTTGGCGTGGGCAGCACTGCAGTAATGGTATAAGCGGCTGTGCCCACTGCGCTGTTCGTGTATCCCGTCTCGACCGCAATGGCCTTCAGTGTCTCGGTTGCCTTCACCGTGATCGCACCCGCGTACTTGGTCGATGACGTAGTCGGAGTCGTCCCGTTCGTGGTGTAGTAAATCGTAGTTCCGCTGGTCGAATCGCTAATGGTCACCGACTGCGACGTGGTGTAAGTCCCGCCTGCCGGTGAGAATGTTGGCGTGGGAAGCACTGGAGCAATGGTGTAAGCGGCTGAGCCCACCGCGCTGTTGGTGTATCCCGTTTCGACCGCCAGTGCCTGCAAGGTCTCTGTCGCGCTCACCGTGATCGGAGTGCTGTACACGGCCGATGAAGTCGTCGGTGTCGTCCCGTTGGTGGTGTAGTAGATCGTCGCTCCGCTGGTCGAGTCGCTAATGGTCACCGACTGCGACGATGTATAAGTCCCGGCCCCCGGTGAGAACGCGGGCGTGGCGACCGTTGACGTTGATCCAGCTTGGCTCACGTAGTTCCATGACAGGATATTCTGCGTCGCGCTAAAGCCTCCGGTGCCACCGGTAAATCCTACGTAGGCCGTGCTGCCACCAACAACATTGGGAATGTTCACCGCGAACACTTCCGTTGCGGTGGCATTGGTCACCGTGTCGGTCAGATTCAGGGTCAGCTCGGACCCGTCATAGACCAACTGCGCGTTCATAATGTCTCCGCTGTGCAGGTTGATTCCCGTCGACGTGAGATCAGCCGAAGGCACCGTCGGCGCCGCACCATTGAGATACAGCCCGGTAGAATCTGTTCCCTCGCCCGCGTCGTCATATAAATCGAATTTGACCGCGACGCTGCTCGGAATCCCCTGGTAGCCCAGCCCGCCTCCACCATCTCCCAAAGCCCAGATACTGCTTCCCTGGATCGTGAATGTCATGCCATCGGCTGTGGGATTCAATAGTTGAAAGGTGAAATCGGTAATAAAACTCCCCACAGGGACTGGCGTCAGAAACCAGGCACTGCGATCCTCTCCGGTCCCTCCATCGGTCAGTTGCAGCAACCCTCCAGTAACCGTCGCGCCATTGTTCAGCGACAGGTTTGTCGCCGTGAATCCATCATTGGCATAGTTGATGTATATCGTCCCTGAGCTGATGGTGAAATTGGCCGCGCTCACTGCGCTGTTGGTCACGCCTGTTGCAACTCCGATTGCCTGCACCGTCTCCGACGTGCCCACGGTGATTGCCCCTGTGTACTTCGTCGATGAGGTTGTGGGCGTTGTCCCATCGGTGGTGTAGTAGATCGCGGCGCCCGTTGTCGCGTCGTTGATTGTCACTGAAACGGGCTGCGTGAAAGTGCCCCCGTTCGGATTGAATGTGGGCGGCAGAGCCTGTGTGGAGTCGACATACGTGGCCGAAGTGACCGGGCTTTGCAGGTACCCCGTAGCAATCGCCATCGCATTGATCGTCGTCGTGGCCTTGATGGTAATCGCGGAAGTGTAAACGGCCGATGAGACCGTCGGCGTGCTGCCATCCAGTGTGTAATAGATCGTCGCTCCTGGCGTCGCATCCGTCATGCTCACCGCCAGGCTGCTATTAAATGTCTCCGCCCCAGGAGTGAATACCGGATCAGCGGCGGGATTTTGGCCACTGAGCAGCCCAAACACGCTGAATTGATATTGCGCTCCAACATACACCTTCCCATTTACCACCGTCGGCACGGTGAACTTGACCGCAAGACCGGGGTTGTCTCGAGATGAATTTGTACTGCTCGAGTAGAGAGTTGTACTTGGGTTGCCGGCGTCGTGCGCCTGCAGGATGGCCGAACCACTCGTCATGTAGCCTTCCGAATCAATGCTCCACACAATCCCCTGCGTAGTCCCATTCGCCGAAATCGCGGGGTTCGCTCCCGGAAAACCGTACGACTCCGAGGAGACGGCATTGGGGCCCGAAAGCAGGCCGTTGACCAGTGAGAATTCCTTAAGAGTGTCCTTCTGAGCCCAGTAATAGATATTTCCATTCCAATATGCCGGCGTGCTCCAGGTGCCCACGTCGCCCACTGCATTCGGAAGCTCCTGTACCACATGATCGGCCGAAGTGTAATATCCTCCAAGACCCTCGCGATTGAGCAGGTACACTTCTCCCGATTTCCCGGCCTGCACCAATAGGTGCGGGTAACTCCCGGTAGTCTGAGTGGGAAGGATCAATATCCCTCCGGACCCCTGGTCGCCATCGTATTGGTCCAGTTCGGCCTGACCCATTGGCGTGAATTCATCCTGGACAGTCGGCACGCCGTTGGTCAGGTCCAAATTCAGCACACTGTCCCCGTAATCCATGCCGGCTGCGTAGGGCGTAGTCGCCGTGTAATCGCCGTTACCCGTCGCAACGAACATCCGGCCATACGGATGATTCACCGGATCCACAACTTCGGCAGCAAGCCCTGAGCCTCCCATCCATGTTCCACCGCCATTGCCATTCGGAGTGGTGCAGAATACGCCTGTCTGCTTCAGAGTCTGCGCGTTATAGCCCATAACCCATCCGTGCCATGGGCCGGCATCGCCGTGAGAAGAGAATGCGATGTAGACGATGCCATTGAGCAACAGCAGACCAGGCCGTTGATTCTGCCATTCGTTATCAAAGGTCAGTGTCCCGCCGGAGCTGCCGTTTCCTGTGCCCGCAACGCTCGCCGTGATCACCATCGGGCCGCCGAACTTCTCCGCTCCCGAAGTTACATCGAGTGCGTGCAGACGCTGAACGAATCCCGTGCCCTCGGCGGTCGCGCTCACCACGTAAAGCGTTCCGGACGACGGATCGATCACCGGTGTGCCGGTAATGCCAACCTCGGGAATAATGTCGGTTCCCACGTCGTTTGACGAAACTGTCGTTGCACCGGCCGCTGCTCCGTGAGCCGATGTCAGCATTGAAGCGAACCACAGGGGATTCGCGTTTGCGCCCCCGTTGCTATCCGCATCGAATGCGTACACGCTGTCATGCTCGGTCGCGACAAATACCACATTGTGCGACACCCCGCCGATCGTTACGTTCTGCAGATACAGCGGCTGTGCGTAGACGTATCCGTCCACAGCCTGCGAGAAGAGCTTGCCAAATTGGGATGAGTTCACGTCCGAAGTGTTCAGGATCGTTTCGTTCAGGTTCTGCCCTGTGCGCGAGATGTCGTTGCGCCACGTAGTCACACTCAACTGCGCATGCATCGATAGGCTCCCGGTTGTCAGCAGCAGCGCCGCTCCAAACATTCCCCGCCAGTCGCCCGTTCCCAACACTGCATTGCGCGTCTTAAGCAAACTCGTCATTCGGATGTCGCCCCTATTGGTTCCGCTTACGCTTGAACAAGGGTCTGCAACCTGCGACCCACGACTGTCATTGTTTCTTTGCCGCATGTTGAGCACCCGGCTTGCCGAAGAGGTCCTGCCTGGTGAGCCGCATCAGAGCCGGCAGTTCCTCGTCCCACCCACGCTGGTGGAAATAGATTGGTTGGAGTAACAGCAAAACCTCATCACGACCCTTACCTGCGACAGAAACTCTGTACCCCATCAGGCCGAGTCTGCCCGCTTCTAAAAAGCGAAACAGGTGAACCACACTTGTTCAGAGAAATTCAGATAGGCTTGTAGCAACTCTTGTTCCCATGTTGTCGGATGCAATTTCTCACCCCTTTGGGAATCGTGGAGTGTTCATTCTAATCAAGTATTTCGGACTATCCCACTCCACATTAGTAACACTCAATGGTCACCTAGTACTCTGGTTGAGACTTACCACCGAAGCGTCTTCGTGCACACTATCCAGAGCGGGGGTTGTCTTGGCGATCTCTGTCTTCAGGCGATGCTTCATCTATCCCGATTGCAAAATGGAGAGGTATTTTGCTTATTAAAGTTCCTGTGGAGAAAGATGCTCGTGAAGGAAGGACCGAGACTGGCTTAAAGATCGCCGAACCTCTGCGACAGTTAGTGGCCGGATTCGCCTTGCTTATCCTGGCCATGGCGGTGGGAAGGCTGGATGCACAGAAACCGCCCGCCCCTCAGACGCTCACGATCAATCGCATAGCCGAAGAGCGCGAACTCAACAAAGGGCTGCCTCGCAGCTTTGCGTGGAATCCAGCGGGAACCAGTCTCGCCTTTATCCGGACTGCTCCTGACGCAGGCAAAGCTTCGCCAGCCTCCGGAGCTTCTGAAATATGGAGCATCGACACCACCACCGGCCGGCAAAAGGTCCTTGTATCTGCAGGCGATCTAACTGCCGCCTTCGGCCGCGATCGTCCCCATCTCCCCGGCGACGAAGACGAGGAGGGCGCCCGGCATAATCAGCTTCAGGAATTTCTATGGGCTCCGGACGGCCACGCTCTATTGCTTGTTACTGGCGATTCAATCGCGCGGTTTAGTCTCGACACTCATTCTTCCCGGCCGGTAGTCACAGATAGAACAGGCCTCAGCAATCCGCAGATCAGCCCCGACGGCCGTAAAGTCAGCTTCATCCAAAATCACGCTCTCTGGCTGGCAGATATCGCCACCGGCGCCGTGCACGCGTTTACTCATGCGGGAACGAGCGATCTGAGAAGAGGCGAACCGGACTGGGTCTACCTTCACCAGTTGGGTTTGCACTCGGCTTATTGGTGGTCGCCCGACTCTTCCTCAATTGCCTGGATAGAAACAGATGATCGTGCCGTCAATAAATACTCCCTGCGCAAGTCTGATGGCGATGAGCAGCTCATCGCTTATCCCGTGCCCGGCAAGGCCATTCCCACGGTGCATCTCTTCGTACAGTCCACTTCCGCAAGTGCGCCTGTTCAGGTCGATCTGGGCAAAGACGCAAACATCTACATACCCCGGGTGCAGTGGCTGCCAGACGGTAAGCACATTGCCATTGAGCGCCTCACCCGCAGCCAGAACACGCTGGACCTTCTGCTGGCAGACGCCGCCCATGGTGCATCCCGCGTAATTCTTACCGAGAAGGATGCCTACTGGATCAACCTCAGCAACGATCTTCATTTTCTCCGCAACTCACGCCGCTTCCTTTGGTCCAGCGAGCGCTCCGGTTATCGTCATCTCTATCTCTACGACCTCGCCGGACACCAACTCGCCCAACTTACGCGGGGTAACTGGGAAGTTACTTCGCTGGTTAGTGTCGATGAAACGGCGAATGTTGTGTACTTTACTGCGTCCGAAGCCAGCCCTCTGGAGCGTCAACTGTATCGCGTCAATCTCGACGGATCGGGCTTCACGCGAATCACCCAGGAAAAGGGCACGCACGATGTCCAAGTCTCGCCCGCCGGCGCTACTTTCCTTGACGGCTGGTCAAATCACGCCACACCCGGGCGTCTTGACTTACTTCGTTCCAACGGAAGCAGAATTGCGAGCCTCACCGGCAACTCGCCTGCGAACCTCACTGCAGTGCAGCTCAGCCCCCTCGAATTCCTTACCGTGGGAACACACATGGGCACGGACCTGAATGCCTGGATCATGAAACCGCCGGACTTTGATCCCACGCGGCAATACCCGGTCATCTTTTATGTTGCCGGTGGGCCCGGCGAACAGATCGTGCGCGACGCATGGGGCGGTGATGTATCCCTCTGGTGTTCCCTGATGGCGCAGAAGGGTTATATCGTATTCGCGCTCGATAACCGCGGCACCACTGGTCGCGGCCATTTGTTTGAGGAACCGGTGCACCTGCGATTCTCCGGCCCTGAGATGGCAGACGTCCGCGACGGAGTAAGGTATCTTCGCTCTCTGCCCTGGATTGACAAGACCCGCATTGGCATTTGCGGATGGGGCTACGGAGGGTTCCTCGCGCTCCATGGAATGCTTGACCGCCCCCTGCTTTTCAAAGCCGGGTTTGCAGGTTCTCCCATTACGGATTGGCATCTGTATGACGCCGTCTTCAGTGAACGTTACCTCGATGACCCGGTACGCAATCAGGACGGCTGGCTCGCATCTTCGCCGAATGAAAATGCCGGCAACCTCAACGCGCCCCTTCTGCTCGCGCAGGCAACGCTGGATGAGAAAGTGCACGTGGAGAATTCCCTCATGCTGCTCGACGAGTTCCTGGACAAAGGAAAGTATGCTGACATATTGCTGTTTGCCGACCGCCGCAGCTTATTCGACGATCGCGCCACACGCAGGATTCTTTTTGAGAGACTCACCGATTTCTTTGTCAAGAATCTGTAGGCGAAGCCGTCTGCGTTTCAGCGAGACCTTTCGCCATGCGAGCCGTTGCATTTCCCTCTCGCATGTCCCACAGAATGCCTGCGCCCGTCATCAGCGAACAGGCTGTCCAAACCAGGCTGACTGGCTTCACGCCATAAATCTCGCGGTAGAGCACCAGGTCCACGCTATGCAGCGAGACGACCTCGACACACCAGCAGGTCAGCGAGAGAATTGCGCCGCATGCAGCCAGCGCTGCTCCCGCCCTGTTTCGAAATCGCCGCAGGAGCAATCCCACTCCGGCCAACGCAGCGACTCCCAGAAAAATGAGCGTTGTAAGCTGCGGACCCGCGCGCTCCGCATAGAGGTTCCGCGTCATCGACTCATTTTCAAGTAGATCGTGCAGCAGCCATCGTCCATTCAGCGCCATGTCCAGCAAGAGCGCCGCCTCCAGCACCCCAATCACCGCGGCCAGCCGCCGCTGGTGTGCGGTTCCGTGACCTCCGGCCCACGCCAGGACACACATAGCCAGCGCAAATAAGTAGGCAGTCAACCCGATGATTCGCGTTGGGTTCAGCCATCCGGAAAGGAAGATCACGGCTTTAGCCTCCGCATATCCCGGGTATCTTCACCGCACCTGACTTCGGTACGCGCGCGGTTGCTCTGCGCCCGATAGTTATACCTGGACTTGTGGGCCATGTTATCCGGGATAGGTTATCTGGGACGAGTTATACGCACCAAGCCATGTGAGTCAGGCCGCGAAGGTGCGCTGTCCTGCCGTGTTGCGCCTGCGTCCAACCCTAGTCATTCGGCTTGGGGCTGGCCGCCGGCATTGGTTGTGGAGCGGTCGGCATCGGCATGTTCATTCCCGTCGAGCCCGGCATGCCGGACAGTTGGTCCTGCTGCACGTTGAGCGGACGCGCCAGCACCATTTCCAGCGTGGTGCCCGCCGGAAACACGACATCGTTCCCGCGCGTCATCATGGTCGCCAGAATTCCCACCGCGGCTCCGGCGCCTCCGCCGATCCCGCTGCCCAGTCCTACGTGCCCGGTCCCCATTCCCGCCAGGGTGCCCACTCCTGCTCCCGCTCCGGCGGCATCGCCAATCCGCTGCGCATCGCGCCCCTTGGTTCCGGCAGCTTCAACCGTTCCCTCGGAGTTCTTCACCTTTGCATTCGTGGAACCGGGAACATCGTCGAGCGACCCGGGAATCGCAATCTCTACGCCGTTCGGAAAGATCATCGAGGCAAAATGCATTTGCAGTTGAGCCCGGCCTTTCACCTTGCCGGGCCGCTGCACGCTGTCGATGACTCCCTTGACGTACATGCCCGCAGGAATCACCACCACGCCCTCCTGCACCACCGGAAACTCCGACACAAAATAGGTGGGGTCGCCCGGCTTTGCCACTCGTGTGCTGATCTCCTGCTTCAGCGAGAGCAGAATGCGCGTTCCGGCAGGAACCGTGTAGGTCTTCAATCCGCTCCCCGCCGTTGGCACTGGTGCCACGGCACCGCCCGCGGCTGAAACTGGAGCAGGCGCTTGTGCCTGTCCACTCGGAATCAGGCCTAGCAGCAATGCAAAACAAATCACCGAGCGACGAGCCATCGAACACCTCCGGCACAACCCTGAAGTACCCTGAGAATAGAACATCCATCCCACGCTTGAGACGCACCTCAGGTACGCCCTTTAGTAATAGGGTAACCCCGTCGTCGCAAGCGCAGCTCGCCTCTCCATCGCTCGGATGCTTTCTCCCGCTATCAAATCAAGCAGATGCTTGACGGCATCAAGTTCCCCGATGCTGGAGTTCCTATCCCCATCAGCCGTCGAGGAAACGGCACGCCGCTTCGTTCCCTGGCGTCTTACGCGACGCCCGCGCTATTTGGGGTGGAAGTCGACCGTCAGTGCGCAGGATTCCGAGCCATCGTCAGTCCAGGTCGATGCGTCGGCAAACTCAATCTTCGTCACCGCAACCGTTTCGCCGGTCCCATGTATGTCCACCGATTCGGCAGTCAACTCCCAGGCCGACTCTTTCTTCTTGCCGCTGTCGAGGCTGGCGTGGGACTTCAGGCTGTGAGGATAGGGTCGCCGATAGCCGCCGGAGTCCAGCACGGACAAGCTGAAGGTCACCGTCGAGACTTGTTTTCCGGCCTGATTTTCAAACCACACCTTGAGCTGTGGTACGGACCGCCCGCCCTCATGGTTGTAGCTCAACATAAGCTGGTCGATCACCACCGGGCACTTGGCCTCAGGACTCTGCCCTGCGCACTCTATCGCGCCACCAGCGAAACAGAGCGCCAATGCCAAAAATGCGCTTGTAGTTTTCATTGACGGCTGCTCAACATATGGGTCGTCCGGCCATCCCTCCCGGCTGAACTTCAGTCTGACCACGCGTGGATTTGTTGTCAATGGCAACATCTCCGCCCTGTTTCGTAGGTGGCCAATAGAGACCAGACGATCTCCCCGGACATTCACGATAATCCAGTGGTGTGCACCTCCTAAAACGCTAGGGATGCATCCGTGTTCGCCGGATTTCCGCGAAACGAAGGGCCCGCACAGGTGAACAGGATGAGCAGGATACAAGTCAAAAACGTTCTATTGGTTGAGGACGACCCCGAACAGGCTCGCCTGATCCGCGAGATGTTCAACGACCAAGGCTCTTATTCCTTCAAGTTGACCCACGTGAAGAGCGTGACGGACGCCGAGGCCTACTTGCAACGTCAAACGGTTGCCGTCCTGCTGCTCGACTTGAGTTGTTGCCCGGACGCATCGGGCTTCGAGGTGATTCTGCGGGCCCATGCAGCCGCGCGAGGCGCCTCCATTGTCCTCTTATCGGATCTGGAGGACGAGGCAATCGCCATGCGAACCATGGAACGAGGCGTGCAGGACTACCTGATCAAGGGCCAATTCGAACCGCGCGAACTGATGCGCGCCATGCGCAATTCGATTGCCCGCAAGATTCTCGAAGAAACCTTGTTCAATGAAAAGAGCCGTGCACAGATCACACTCGAATGCATCGGCGATGCCGTGATCTGCACCGATATCGCAGGAAACATCTCATTTCTCAACCTGGTCGCGGAGAGAATGACAGGCTGTTCACTGAAGGAAGCGGCGGGACTGCCCTTGCTTGACTCTTTCCATATCATGAACGCCTCCACCGGCGAAATCGCCGCCGATCCTACAACGCGACTAATCGGACACAGCCGGATCAATCATCTGCCGGTGAACTGCATCCTCACCAGCCGGGACGGACATCAGGTCTTCATTGAAGACTCTGTCGCACCCATTCTCGATGGTTCCGGACTGTCCACCGGATCGGTGCTGGTGTTTCGCGACGTGACCGCGGCGCGGGCGCTGGCCGAACAAATCTCCCACCTTGCTGAGCACGACTCACTGACCGGCCTGCCCAATCGATTATTGCTGAACGACCGGCTTGACCAGGCAATCGCACAGGCAGGCCGTAAAGGGAGCCTCTTGGCCATCCTGTTCCTGGATCTGGATAATTTCAAGCACATCAATGATTCCCTCGGACATCCAACCGGCGACAAGCTTCTCAAATCCGTGGCCCAGCGACTCCAGGCCTGTGTCCGCACCCCAGACACGGTCAGTCGGCAAGGCGGTGACGAATTCGTCCTTCTTCTCCAGGAAGTTCAGCATGCCGAAGACGCTGCCATTACGGCCAGAAGAGTCCTCAAGGCGATGAAGGAAGCTCATACCATCGAAGGCCGCGAGCTTCACGTCACCACAAGCATCGGCATCAGCGTCTACCCCGATGATGGAATGGACGCGGCAACTCTCATGAAGAATGCCGACACTGCCATGTACCAGGCAAAGGAGAGCGGGCGTCAGGTCTTCAAGTTTTTCAAACAAGAGATGAACGACAAGGCCGTCGAGCGGCAATCCATAGAGGAGGACCTGCGGCGCGCCCTTGAACGGAATGAACTCACGGTGCACTACCAGCCAATCTTCAATCTCAAGTCGGGCATCATCACAGGGGCCGAAGCCCTGCTGCGCTGGACGCACCCCAATCGAGGTTCGGTCGTACCGGCGCTGTTTATCCCGGTTGCTGAAGACTCCGGCCTGATCCTGCCCATCGGCGAGTGGGTTCTGCGCAAGGCGTGCACCCAGGCCAGAACCTGGGCGGATGCGGGCCTGCGCCCGATACGCATGTCCGTCAACGTCTCCGCGCTCCAGTTTCGAAGCGAGGACTTTCTCAAGAGCCTCCTTACCATCCTTGCCGACACTGGCCTGGAGCCCGAGTCTCTCAATATCGAAGTCACTGAAAGTGGTCTCATGGAGCGTGCCAAGCTAGGTATACCCATCCTCCAAAGCCTGCGAGAAAGAGGAGTCCAGGTGGCTGTCGACGATTTTGGTACAGGCTACTCCAGCTTGAGCTATCTTCGAATGCTCGATGTCGATACGCTCAAGATCGACCAGTCATTTGTCCGTGCGATCACCACTTCTCCAGACGATACGTCCATCGTGAGCGCAATTATCAGCATTGGCCGGAGCCTCAAGCTGCGCCTGATTGCCGAGGGCATTGAATCGTCGACTGACCTTGCGTTTCTCAAGGCAAGCCATTGCGACGAGGGGCAAGGTTACCTTTTCGGCCGGCCGGTCTCTGCCGAACAATTCGCTCACCTACAGAAAATGCAGGTAAACTGATTCCCGCGGACGGCTTCGCAGTCGCGCGTGCCGCCTGTTCGGGCACTCGCACGGTTCCACAAGCGTTCCGTGGAACGCCGGTCCCGGAATCCACATCTGCGAAACTTTCCACACTGGCTGGATCACCGGGCTCCCCGCCAAAGTGAGCGCATAATCGTTCGATCTGGTAAAGTTGAGATGCGCCCGCTTCAGGTTCAAGGCGGCTCAAAAAATGATTCCCTGACTCAAAACCGGGCAATCAAAACGAAACACGCAAGTGAACCAAGTGCTTAATTAAAAACAACTTCACTCTGGTGAGAGCTCGTAGCTCAGTTGGTAGAGCAACGCCCTTTTAAGGCGTGGGTCGTGGGTCCGAATCCCACCGAGCTCACCACTCCTTCCCAAGCCGGCCCAATCGAACGAGTCAGCGGTCTTTGAGACCTGCTGGTCCCAGGCGCGACCATACCGTTCTGCTTCCCCCAGGCTTATCTTCCGCCCAACGTAACCCCGGCCTGAAGCTGACCCTCTACCGTGCGCAAAAGCTCCACGACCTTTGGCGCCGCGATATGCCGGTAGTCGGTCGACAACAGTCCGTAGTCTTCGACCGCATCGTATTTCCTCCCGACGCCGCTGGATTGGGTGCCATTAAGCGGCCAATAACTCCACGAGATCAGGGGATTCTCTTTGAGCAGGCGAATAAACAGCTTGAGCCAGTCGGAATCAGCGCCACAGTCGAGCGTCTGGCACGCGCCAAATTCGCCCAGCCAGATGGGAGTCTCGGTCTCCGCGTGAAGCAGAAACAGGGCGCGCGCTTCGTAGGCCCGCTTCAGCGCATCGAAATTGGAGAGGTCCTGGCCTGCGACGTAATAGGCGTGCGGTGAGTAGATCAGCCTGTGCGCCACGGGCAGCGCCACCGGCAGCTTGTCAAAACCTGTGAAGTTGGTTGAGTACTCAGGGCTTTCCACCATGATGAGCAGCTTGGGGTTCGCCGCCAACACTGCCTTGCCGCCGCGCTCGGCCGCGGCGTGCCAGTCGAATTTCGGATCCGGTCCGCCCCAGGTCGCACCACTGCGCAGTTCGTTTCGCAGGCCGGCCCCTACTACCCAAGGCTGGTTCTGGTAACGGCGCGCGATGGCCTGCCAGTCTGCCAGCCACTTCGTCTCCGGATATTCGCGGTTGTACCAGAGCCCGTTGTCGTCGGTCTCGCTGCAGCACCAGTCTGCACGACTCATGTGGTTATCGAGGATGACCATGATGTGCGCGCGTGCTAATGCGGCAATGACGGCGTCCATGATTGCCATCGCATGCTTGCCTTTGAATTGCAGATTTGCGGCAACGGCGTAATCAGGCACCGCTGGATCGTGCTCCAGCGTTTCGTTTGCCCACGGCAGCCGTACGGAATTCACGCCGATCTGCTGAATCTGCCCGATGATGGCTTCCAGCGGAGCGTGGTCGAGACCGCCCGCCACGAATTCCTTCTGATCGAATCCGTACCAGTTCACAGACGTTAGCCGCACTGCATGACCTGTGGAGTCGACAATCTGGCGGCCCTCAGTGTGCAGGGGTGGCACGACGGTCGCACGCTGGCCGCTCATCGGCAGGGTGCCAAAGCTCAGAATCAGCGGGCACAGCCACAATACAAGAATTCTTGTGGATTTCATGGGCACGAGTATAGGCGATCCCAGCGAGCTCACCACTCCTTCCCGCCCGCAAGCCAGCCCTCTAGGTTCTCGGCCAGAAATGCTCCTCACTGCAGGCGCGCAGCCGCTGGGCCGCGTCCTCCGGCGTAATGTCGCGCTGCGGCATCCCCAGCATTTCAAAGCCCACCATGAACTTCCGCACCGTGGCCGAGCGCAGCAGCGGCGGGTAGAAATGGGCGTGGAAATGCCACTCGGGATATGCAGCCCCGTCCGTCGGCGTCTGATGGAAGCCCATCGTATACGGAAAGCTCGTCTCGAAGAGGTTGTCGAACCGCGTTGCCATCCGCTTCAGCGCGTCGGCCAGCGCATCCCGCTCGTCTCCGCTCAGTTCCGGCAGCGTCCCCAGGTGACGCCGGCTCACCAGCAGCACCTCAAACGGCCAAATAGCCCACCACGGCACCAGGGCCATGAAATGCTCGTTCTCAAACACCACACGCTCGTCTGCCGCCCGCTCGGCCTCCATGTAGTCGCACAACAGGCAACGCCCGCTGCGGGCCAGGTGAGCCTGCTGCGCCGCCGATTCAGCGGCCGGCTCATCGGGCACAAATCCGGTAGACCAGATCTGGCAGTGAGGATGCGGGTTGCTCGCGCCCATCATGGCGCCGCGGTTCTCAAAGATTTGTACGTACCGGATCCACTCCACGGCGCCCAGTTCTTCGTATTCCCGCGTCCATGCGTCCACCACCCTGCGAATCTCCGCGTGGTGCATGCGAGCCAGGGTCAGGCTATGGTCGGGATGGAAGCAGAGCACCTTGCACAGACCGCGCACAGGTTCAGCCACCAGCAGCGGCGACGCGGGCGCTTCCGTCGCCGCCGCCATCTCCGGCAGTAGCGCGGCATAGTCGTTCACAAACGAGAAGGTCGACTCATACGCTGGGTTTTCAGCACCGCCTGCCCGCTTGTTGCCGGGACACAGGTAGCACGCGGGGTCGTATGCCGTGCCTGAAGGCAGTGTCTTCTGCGCCACTTCGCCCTGCCACGGACGTTGCGTGCGATGCGGCGAAACCATGACCCACGCCTGCCGCAGCGGATTCCACCGGCGATGCGGAAACTGCCATTTCTTTTCCATGCTTGCTCCTCCAGAGATTGTAAAGTCTCTGCCGGGAGCCCACTGTTCACGGTTGCAGATCGAATGCCGGACGCACGCTTCAATTCATGCTGAATATTCTTTGCCTCGGCTCTATGACGTCGGTTTGGCCGGAGGCGGCATCGACGCCAGAAAGCGCTCCGCAAATTCCGCGCTGTATTGCTCCAGCAGCTCCTTCACCCGCTCGGCCTTCTCTGACCGCACAATCAGCCCGGCGTGGTGGTGCTTCTGCATGCGCACCACAATTTCCGGAGCCTCGAATCCGCTGGTGTCCGGCTCTGCGGTCCTGGCCAGGCAGAGCACGCTGCCTGCGTAGTTCTCCTGGGGTTGCGGCGGCAGATACGTCTCGCCGCGCAGGTTGGCCACCTCCAGTTTCGCCCACTCCCGCCACAGGTTTACGCCCGTTGAAACCTCCACCAGGTCGGCAATGAACGCCCCGCCCACCCGCGCTGCAATCTCAAGAAAATAGAATCGCCCATCGGCGTGGGCGCGAATGTACTCCGCGTGAGTCACACCGCGCTCCATGCCCAGCGACGGCGCCAGCCGGGCGTTCAATTCCGTCAATTGTTTCCAATCATTGCCGCCGCGGTCCACGGTGCGCGTGGTAAACACTCCGCCCTCGTGCATCACCTGCATCGGCGGGCGTCCATATTGGTGCACCGCGGAAAACACCACCCGCCCCTCGCTCACGATCGAGTCCACATGAAAAATCTCACCCGGCACAAACTGCTCCAGCAGAAAGTAGCTCTGCCGGTCGCCCAGTTCGTCCAGCGAGCGCCACAGTTGTTCCGGCTCCTGAATCTTGCGAATGCCCAGGGCGGAGGCCTCGGCGCGCGGCTTCAGCAGCCACGGCGCGGGCACTCGGGCCATGTAGGCACGCAGGTCGTCGTAGTTGAAAACTCCGCAAAACTCCGGCACCAGAAAGCCGGAACGCCGTGCGCTGGTACGCATGGCCAGCTTGTCGCGATAGCAGGCTGCGGTGCTGATGTTCATCCCGGGAATGCGCATGTGCTCTCGAATCTGCGCCGCGATTTCCAGGTCGAACTCATCCAGCGCCACAATGCGGTCGAAGCGCCGCCCGCGCACCATCCAGCAGACGGTGTTCAGGATCTGTTCGCGGCTCAACTCCGCGGGCACGGTGGCCAGATCCTCCAGCGCCTCGCGCGGCCAGGCGCGATCGCGCAGCTCATCCACCGTCAGCAGAGTGGGCCGCACACCCATCTCCGCGCACTGGCGCAGAAAGTCCTGCCCTTTCTCATAGCTGGCAATGCACAGAAACCGCTGCATCGTGTCCACCATCCGGCCCAGTGGCTGGACCTCTGTCGTTGGACCTCGGGTGAGGATAGTTCTACCATAGACGCTGCAACCTCAGCGCCCACCCGTCCTTGAAGGAATGGCACCGATGCTTTCGGCCGACGCAATCGTCCATCTTCACGACCAACTCACCGAGGCCTGGCACCGCGAGCCGGATGTCCCGCCCGCACCCGCGCCTCGAACTGCGTCTGCCGACTGGCTGGCGCTCGTCGCCCGCCAGCATCGCGCCAACTTCGACCTTTGGCACGCCGAGGACGAGGCGCGCACTCCCGGCGCCACCGATGCCGAGCTGGCCGCAATCAAGCGCCGCATCGACCGCACCAATCAGCTCCGCAACGACCTGGCCGAGCAACTGGACAGCGCTTTGCTGGCCTGGCTCAGCGCAAAGGGCTTGCCCAACCCCCATGCGCCCCTGCACTCCGAGCCGCCGGGCCTCATCATCGACCGCCTCTCCATCCTGGCCCTGAAGATCTTTCACACCCGCGAAGAAGCTGAGCGCGCCGGCGCCGGTCCTGGTCACGCCGAGCGCAACCGCAGCCGGCTCGCCATCCTTGACGAGCAGCGTGCCGACCTCGCTGCCTGCCTGGATGCGCTGTGGCTCCAAACGCTCGCCGGCGCCCGGCGCTTCAAGCTCTATCGCCAGTTGAAAATGTACAACGACCCTGCGCTGAACCCCGCTGTCTATCGCAAACCCGTTGACTACCTCGGCAACTGACCTGTGTCTGTTCCGAACCGCCCATTGACGTCGCAGGGCGTTCTGCGTATAAAAGGGGCTCAAGCAGCGCATTTTCTTGGCGCGTAACTCCTGCCGGAATTCCTCCGGCTCAGCTGTGAGCCAAATCGTGCGCGCTTATGGCAAACCAATGACGCAAGAGGCTCGATCCGCGGCGCCCAGCCGCAAAAAAACTCCCGCACCGGCCGCCCGTCCCGGCGGTCACTCCACCACGGCTTCGGCGCCTGTATTTCAGCATTACCAGGTAGCCGTGCAACTGGTGCAGCAGGGCAAATTCGAAAAGGCGCTGGCCGCCTTTGAAAAGCTGCTCCCTTCTGCGCCCGTGGAGATCGTCGAACGCTCCCGGATGTACATGAGCACCTGCCAGCGGCAGATTGAACAGCGCGGTCTCGCATTCCATACTCCCGAGGAGCGTTTCGATTACGCCGTCTCCCAGCTCAACTCCGGCTATTTCGAAGAAGCGCGCGAACAACTCAAAAGCATTTTGGAAAGCGCTCCTCGTGCCGACTATGCCTTTTATGGTCTGGCCGTACTCGACTCCATCACCGGGCGTTCGCAGGACTGTCTCGACAACCTTGCCCAGGCCATCGCGCTGAATCCCAAAAACCGTCTCCAGGCCCGCTCTGACAACGACTTCCAAAGCATGCTGGACGATCCCCGGTTTACTGAGTTGCTGTATCCTGAAGTTTCATAGCCTCGGTTATCGATTCTCAGGCGCGTTGTGAATTCTGATTCTTCTTCGCACTCCGGAGCCTCAATTCCCGGTCCTTCTCCGTCTCCGTTCGTCCAGGCTGAAGCCCCCGTGCATCCGTTGCGGGTGGTGGCCATTGGCGGCGGAACCGGCCTTTCCACCCTGCTGCGTGGACTTCGCCGCCACGTCAGTGCCCCCGGCCAATCCGCTCTTAATCCATCCCCCATCGCCGACCTTGCCGCCGTGGTCACTGTCACCGATGACGGCGGCTCTTCCGGCCGCCTGCGCAAAGACTTCAACATGCTGCCCCCCGGCGACCTGCGCAACTGCATGGTGGCGCTCAGCGAAGAGGAAGATCTGCTGGTGCAGCTCTTCGCCCATCGCTTCCGCTCCGGCGACGGGCTTGGCGGCCACAACTTCGGCAACCTCTTCGTCGCCGCCCTCACTGAGATTACCGGGGACTTCGCCCACGCCATCCAGCTGGCCTCGAAGATCCTGGCCACCCGCGGCCACATCTACCCCGTCACCAACGCCAACGCCACCCTGGTCGCGCGCATGGACGACGGCTCGCTGGTGCGCGGAGAAACCAACATCACCGCCAGCCGGCTGCGCATCGCCGAGTTGATGCTGGACCCCCCTGACGCGGCCGCCCTCCCTGAAACGTTGGAGGCCATCGAGCGCGCCGACCTCATCACCGTCGGGCCGGGTTCGCTATATACCTCGCTCATCACCAATCTCCTCGTACAGGGCATCCCCTCGACGCTGGCCGGCGCGCGCGGAGTGCGTGTTTACGTCTGCAATCTGATGACCCAGGCCAATGAGAGCCTGGGAATGACCGCGTCCGACCACATCGCGCGCATTTACGACCACACCCGCGCCCCCATCTTCGACTACGCCATTATCAACACCGCGCCTTTCTCGCCCCAGATTGTCGCCCGCTATGCCGCCGAACGCGCCGCACCCATCGAAGCCGACATCCGGCGCATTGAGGCTCTGGGCGTGCGCTGCATCGCCGGCGACTTCGCCAGCGAAGAAACCGTGGTTCGCCACGCCGCCGCCCGCGTCACCGGTGCGCTGCTTGCATTGGGCAATACTTCGCTTCGCAGGCCAGCCTGACCGGCAGTCCCCGTGCTCCTTCCCGGCTCTTGGCCGACCGTAAATCTGGAACATCCCCGGCGCGCAAATCGGCGTATAATCCGCCCGTTCGGATTCCGGCCGGAATCTCCCCACCGAACCAAGGTGTCATCGATGTACACACAAGTATTCACCTCCAGCAGGCCGCTCAGGCCGGCTAGTCTGTGGCTCGTCGCGCTTGGCGCGACTGCCTTGATCGTCGGATTTGGTATCTTCGCAACCACCGCGCGGGCACAGGGCTCCGCCACTTTCCTTTCCTTTGATGTTCCCGGTGCAAAATTCACCAGTCCGGAGAGCATCAACAGCAAGGGAGAGATCTCCGGGTGGTGGTCCATTGTGGACTATTTCGACCAGCCGCAGGGCTTTGTGCGTGACAAGTGTGGCGTCATCACGGTCTTCAATGTGCCCGGTGCTAAGGAGACTTTTGACCAGTTTCCGCAGAGCATCAATTCCCATGGAGACAGCGTAGGCGGTTGGTTCGGTACCAGCCCGTGGCCACAGCCCTATTTGCGCCGCTGGGACGGCACGATTACATCGTCGCTCGTGCCCTTCGCCACAACCAGCACGGCTGAAAGCATCAACGACCGCGAAGAAATCCTGGGCACTTACTCCGCTCCCGACGGAACCGCCGGTGGATTCGTTCGCGACGCACACGGCAGGTTACAGCCCTTCAACGTGGCCGGCGCGACTGGGCTTTCCCCCCAAAGCATCAACAATCGGGGCGTCAGCGTTGGTTCGTGGTCGCAAGGTCCTGATCCCACAGTGTTCCATGGCTTCATCCGTGACCAGGCCGGCGCCATCAAGTCCTTCGACGTTGCGGGCGCAGTGGCGACCTATCCCGGAAGCATCAATGACAAGGGCCAGATCACCGGCAGCTGGAACGCGCGCTCATCTCCCATGCAAGGCTTCGTGCGGAACCCTGACGGCTCTGTCACAACATTTGCAGTCTCGGGCGCTGGAATAACCTACGCGCAGAGCATCAACAACAGGGGAGAAATCGTCGGATACTGGTTCGATGCCCAGACCAATTTTCATGGATTCGTGCGCGAACCGGGCGGCGAAATTATTCCCTTCGATGCTCCCGGTGCGGTATCGACCGGGGCGGCCTCCATCAATGACGAAGGAGAAATCGCCGGATTCTACTACGACAGCGCCAACGTCTTGCACGGTTTCATTCGAATTCCATCCGGCCGCGAAGATGCTCGCTCAGACTGTTCCCGTCACCCATAACCTGGCCGGTTAACGCCAGCAAGGGGTCCGTATTCGTCACTGCCAAGTGTGCCCCGCACTTCGCTCTGAGCCTGCGGTGTGGCTTCTTGCGCCCCGGCCCAAGTTTTTTCTTTTCTCCCGCGGGCAAATTAGGTACAGTGGGTGCGCGCTGGTCGCTTCCGGCGCACGGAGGACAAATGAAAAATCATCGCGCCGTAATCGCAGCAACTGTGTGCCTCACGCTGCTGGGGCTCTTTGCCTGGGCGCAGGTCCGCAAAGCCGGCCTGTGGGAGATGACCAGCACCATGACTTGGCAGCAGTCGCCCATGCCCCCGGGGATGACGATGCCTGCCGGTGCAAATTCGCCCTTCGGCGGCGGACCCCGCACAAATCAGGTCTGCGTGACCCAGGCCATGATCGACAAGTATGGCGCGCCCATGCCGCAGAGCCGCAACAACCAATGCCAGGTAAGCAACGTCTCCATGAAGGCCAACGGCATGTCTGCCGATTGGGTCTGTTCCGGCATGATGGCCGGAAAGGGCACAGTCGAGTCCTCGTGGACCGACCCCGAACACTCCACAGGAAAAGTGCACTTTACGGGAACCATGCAGATGGGACCCAACTCCAGGCCGGTCGAGTACACAATCGAAACCTCGTCGGTCTACAAAGGCCCCGACTGCGGCAGCGTCAAGGCGGTGCAGATGCCTACTGACAAATAATTCCGCGCAAAATATGGCTGTTCTCCAATTGCTGTAGAGCGAAACCACATCAGCCAAGGCAATTGCGCTTTGGCAGGGGTACAAAAAGCGCAAGCGGGAGAAATGATGGCACTGACCAAAGGCTTTAACGAGACCGTCAAAAACCGCCTGCATCGGAGCGAGGGATTCCGCCGGGCGATTCTTCGCGAAGCTGTCGGCTGCATGATCTCCGGCGACCTTGAAACCGAAAAGTCAGTGCTGCGCAAATACATCAACGGCGCCATTGGATTCGTGAAACTCGGAGCCGATCTCGGCCGTTCGCCCAAGGTGCTCATGCGCATGTTCAGCCCTAAGGGAAATCCTCAAGCCAAAAACCTCTTCCAAATCGTCGCCCACCTGCAAAAGATCGAAGGGAGAATGCTGAAGGTGATCGACCGGAAAGCAGCGTAATTTAAATGCTGCCTCGGCCCGTGCCCAACCCGAGTTACCTCCGAATAGGCCACCATCCGGAAATTACTGGCAGGCGTTGATCAGATCAACTTCATCTCGCGTGCCTCTGCTGTCAATTCGGGGTGCCTGCGCAAAGTCGGTTGAATCAAACGGAGATCAAGATCGACGATGATGCTGCCCATTGCTTCGACAATCTTCTGAAACTCGTCCGTCGGCTCAGTTGAACGGCTTCTCTCAAGCACTCGCGACAGTTCCTTGTCGCAGATGGTGATTGCCGGGTGCCCCACATCTCGATTCTGAGATGTGGGAATCCTCACCCCTCCACCGTCCGCTTCAACTGTCCGCAAGCCGCAAAAATATCCCGTCCCCGCGGCTTGCGCAGATAAACCGGCACGCCCTCGGCAGCCAGTGCGACGCGGAATGCCTCCACCGCCCCCGCCGACGGCATGGTGTACTCGATGCCCGGCCCCGGATTCCACGCAATCAGGTTCACCTTGGCCGGCAGTCCCGAGCGCCGCACCAGCCGCGCCACTTCGGCAGCGTGTTCCAGCCGATCCGTCACCCCGCCCAGCAGCACATATTCAAACGTGATCCGTTCCCGCGACCGCAACCGCACCTGGCGCACCGCATCCACCACTGCCTCGATAGGCCATTTGCGATTGACCGGCATCACTTCGCTGCGAATTGCATTGTTCGGTGCGTTCAGGCTGATGGCCAGCTTGGGACGCACCTCCGGCGGTTCCTGCGCAAACCGCTCGATGCCGGGTACGATTCCCGATGTCGACACCGTCATGCGCTGCGGGCTCAGTCCCACCTCCTCCACCAGCAGCCGCACCGCCGCCATGAAGCTCTCGTAATTCAGAAAGGGCTCGCCCATGCCCATGAAGACCAGGTTCACGCGCTCCCGGCCGACCTCCACACCGTGCCGGTCGAGCACCGCCACCACCTGCCCCGCAATCTCCCCCGCGCCCAGATTACGTTGCAGGCCCAGCTTGGCCGTCAGGCAGAACTGGCAGTTCACGGCGCAGCCCACCTGGCTCGACACGCAGATTGTCGCGCGCGTCCGGCTTTTCCCTTCCTCCGCCGCATCGGCGTCGCCGCTGTCGCCCGCCTCGCCGCCGTCGCCTTCGGGCATCCACACGGTTTCCACCGTCTGCGGGTCCATGGGCTGGCCCTGCACCAGGTAGCGCTCCGTCCCATCTGTCGACGTAAAAACCTGCAGAATCCGCGGCCGCCCCACCTGCCAGCCTTCCGCACCCAGCCTCTGGCGCAGCGCTTTGGGCAGCGTAGTGATCTCATCCAGGCTTGTAAGTCTCTGACGATACATGGCTTCTGCCATCTGGCAGCCGCGCCAGGCCGGTTCGCCCGCCGCCAACATGCACGCCGCCAGCGCCGCGTTATCCAAGCCAAATAATTGCCTCAAGCTTCCACCCGAGGCGAAGTTGGAGTCTAATGGTACTAATTGGTTCGAACGTGTGGTCACGGCTGGGCCCAGCATAGAGCATTTTTTCTCCCCATGCAGCCCTTGCCGCTGGGTTTAGTCTGGCTTGTCCCCTGTTTGAAAGCTCAACACCGGTGAATCCGCGCCGATTGAGATTTCTTGTCCCACAATCGATTCCGGCTTGATTACGATGAGCAACGAGCGCAACCTCCGACGCACTGTACTGCCGAACGGCCTGACCGTCCTGACCGAGCGCATGGAACATCTGCGCTCCGTGGCCATGGGCGTTTGGATGAAGTCGGGTTCCCGCTGCGAGTCGGCTGAGAACAACGGCATCTCTCACTTTGTGGAACACATGGTGTTCAAAGGCACCCGTTCCCGCTCCGCCCAGCTCATCGCCCGCGAAATGGACTCCATCGGCGGCAATCTCGATGCCTTCACCGGCAAGGAGACCATCTGCTTCAACGTCAAGTCCCTCGCCGAACATGTGCCCATCGCCCTCGACGTGCTGGCCGACCTGGTCCTCAACCCGATCTTCGCCACTCCTGACATCGAGCGCGAACGCGGCGTGATTCTTGAAGAAATCAAGATCGACGAAGACAATCCCGACGTCCTGGTCCACGAACTGTTCACCCAGAACTTCTGGAAGGATCATCCCCTCGGCAAGCCCATCCTCGGCACCACCGCCACCGTGGGCAAGCTCGCCCAGCAGCAGCTGGTCGATTACCACGGCGGCCGCTTCTGCGCCAACAACATGGTCTTTTCCGCCGCCGGTAATCTCGACCACGATCAATTCATCGCCGCCGTAGCCAAGGAGTTTGCTTCCCTGGCCGCGGGCGAGCCCCTGCACGAGTTGCAGGCGCCCGAAGCCGGCGCCCGCATTGTGCTGCGCAATAAAAAAGCCCTCGAGCAGGTGCAGATCTGCCTCGGCGTGCCCGCCCCGCCCATCACCGACGACAACCGCTACACCACTCTCATCCTCAACACCGTGCTCGGCGGCGGCATGAGTTCGCGCCTCTTCCAGACCATCCGCGAAGAGCGCGGCATGGCCTATTCCATCTACTCCGACCTCAGCCCCTATCGCGACACCGGTACCCTGTGCATCTACGCTGGCACAGCCACCGGCAAATCTCTTGAAGTGGTGCAACTGATTCTGGCCGAGTTCCGCAAACTGAAAGAGACCCTCCTCGGCGACGAGGAACTCACTCGCGCCAAAGATCAGCTCAAGGGCAATATCCTCATGGGCCTTGAAAGCTCCAACTCGCGCATGGCCAACCTGGCCCGCCAGGAGATTTACTTCCACCAGTTCTTCACCGTGGAAGAGATCATCGCGCGCATCGATGCGGTAGACGCCGCGCAGGTACAGGCCATGGCCCAGCGTCTACTCGACCCCGACCGTATCGCCGTCACTCTTCTCGGCCGCCTCGACGGCGTCAAGCTCAATCGCAAGATGCTCGTCTGTTGAATCGCATGGTGAGTTGAACGCCGCTCTGGACTTTTCAAGAATCTGACTTATACTCATTCCTATGACACAGTCGCTTCGTGCCTCCCGGCATTTCGCCTGTTGTCGCTGTTGCTTCTAACAGCGGCTCTCTCCGCGACTGAAAATCCAAACTGCCGCAGCCAACTTTTGAGATAAGCGCTTGCGCCCTCCATATCCTTGGAAGGGCACGTCGTTTCTCGCGCACTCCCGCGCCGTTGGGATGCTTCTGTCGCATGATTTTTCCTCGTCTTCCATACCCCTTTCAAAAGGAGAAAGATCTTATGCGCCGCTTTGCATCCGCATTCCGTTCATCAGCACTCAGCACTCGGTGGGCTCCAACCATCCTGCTCCTCGTTCTCTCCCTTGCTGCCCGCGCCGCCCAGGCGCAGAGCCTCGGTTGGGAGGGACCTACTGGTGTCTTCGTCACTCCTCTGGCCTACACCTCCGCTTCTCCAGCCAAAGGTCTTGGCCAACCCTCTGTTGCTTTTCACTTCCTTGCCGCCGGGCCGGTCATCGGGGAGTACAGCACTGTCTCCATCACCGAGGGTTTCGCCAAGCGCTTTGAGGTGGGTTACACAGGAGAAATTCACGCCACCGGCAGCACCGCTGGCCTTACCCCGCTGTGGAACGGCGGCTTCAGCATCGTCCACGGCAAGGCGACCCTCGTACCGGAGAATGCCTTCAAGACCAAGTGGGTTCCGGCCATTGCCGTCGGTGGAATCGTGCGCGTCAATGACAACAACGTCGGCGACGGCTCAGCCGGGCAAGGCACGACCAACGGCGACGCCTATATCGTGGCGACCAAACTCGTGACCCAGACCAAAAAGGTCCCGCTACTGCTGTCCGCCGGGCTCCGCGGCACAGACGCCTCTCTGTGGGGACTGGGCGGCAATGCGCCGGCCTTCACCGGGCGAGCCTTTGGCGCGCTGGGCTTTGTGTTCACCGGCCCCGGCAAGAGCACCATCATCCTGGCCTCTGAGGTCGCACAGCAGCCGCGTCAGATCAATGTGGGAGGCACGCCGTCCTTCGACATTCCCACCTCCGAGGTCTACGCCGTCCGCGTTGTACCTCTGCCCAAGCGCAAGCTCAATCTGGATTTCGGCGTCCTGCAGGCGGCGGGTAGAATCGCCCCCGGAGTGGACCTGCAAGCCCGCGCGCGCGTGGCCTTCGCTCTCTCCTACGGCTTCTAGCCTCTCTCTCAGCTTCCAGCTCCCAGCCTGTTTCAATCGCCCCCGCAAGTCTTCACTGCGAATGCGACACCGAACCGCTGGAAGCTGGAAGCTGCCTTTCCGAGCGTCGCATTTCCCTTCTGCGTCCGTACGTTGTAGCATTCTGTCGGATGGGCCGGTACGTCGGCCTGCCTCACGAGGCGCAGGAATCCCATGAATCACACCGAATTAATCTCCGGCAACCGCCGCGACCCACGAAGCGATAGCCAGCGTAACGGGGCCCCCGCGAAGAGTTCTTCGTCCGTGGGACGAAACGGCTTCACGCTGATGGAACTGCTGATCGTCATCGCCATCATTCTCATCCTCATGCTGGTGGCCATTCCCACCGCGGGCACCATCCGCAAGCATGCCAACGAGCTCTCCGCGCAAAAATCGCTCCAGACCTTGCAGCAGGCCGAGTCGATGTACGAGTCCAATTACGGGGCGGTGGGATATGCATGCTCTCTCCAGGCCCTCTCTGGCGACCCCTCCTCCGGGCCGCCCAGTGCCGCGGCCGCTCAGGTAATCAGCGGCGAATTGGCCACGGGCTATAAGTCGGGTTACATCTTCGCCATCACTAGCTGCACCAAGAACACCACGAATAACACCGAGCGCGTCACCAGCTTTACGCTCACTGCGGTTCCGGCAACGCCCGGCAAAACGGGAGACCGGGGATTCTGTCTTGATTTGAATTCGGGTATGAAGGCTGACCCCGCAGGCGGCACCAACTGCACCCAGATGGTGCAATGACCACAGAGATTCCGCTCAAATTCGCAGGGTGCCCCATCCTTGCGGCGCATTTTGCCGCAAGGGTGGGAGACCACAACTCCCTCCCCGCATCCCGTCGTCTCAAGGGTACGGGCTCTAGCGTGAAGGCTATGGGCTTCAGCGTGAAGGGTACGGGCTTTAGCCCGTACATGAATCCCATCAAATCGTTCCGGGCTTTAGCCCCCGAGGGATGCTTTTCGCGATTCCTGCGCGCCACCACCCTGTTCCTCCTAGCCACATCTCTCTCTACCTGCCTCCATGCGCAAGTCAACTCAATCAACGCGCACAACCTGGCCCAAAACGTCGACCGCCACTACAACCAGTTGCACTCGCTTCAAGCGGGCTTTACTGAGAGCTATGAAGGTTTGGGCATCCGTCGCACGGAGAGCGGCACCCTGTTCATGCTCCAGCCCGGCCGCATGAAATGGCAATACAGCTCACCCCCCGGCAAGCTGTTTCTGCTCGACGGAAAATACGCCTGGTTCTACACCAGCGGCGACCCCCAGGTTCAGCGCATCCCCGCAAAAAAGCTGGACGATCTGCGTTCGCCCCTGCGCTTTCTGCTCGGCCATACCCAGCTTGAAAAGGAATTGAACAACCTCAAGGCAACCGCCGCCCCCAACGGGCGATTCATCCTCACCGGTCGCCCCAAGGGCCAGGAGAATCGAGTCAGCCGTCTCAGCCTGACCGTGACCGCCGACGGGACCATCACCGCCATCGAGGTGGAAGAGATCGACGGCGCGCTGACCCGCTTCACCTTTACCGGCGAACAATCCAACGCTCCCGTCTCGCCCGGCGCATTTCACTTCACCCCACCCGCTGGCGTCCCCGTAGTAGATGCGCTCCCGCCTGTTTAGTTCCGTTCACCAATCGCCCGCGCAGCCAGCCCTTTGATCATCTCGTGGCCTACATCCGCCACGGCCGCTGCTGACGCTGTCCTTGAAAGACAAGAACAACCCCCCCCACCGATTCGCAGATATTGACAGGTCACTCCATATCAATCAATTTCCGGATTGCCCACCATCCGCCAGCTGCGGAGTTTAACAATCAGGCTGCGACTCCATCGAGACCCCTCTTTACCCGAGAGATTTGGATATACTCTTGTGGAAGCTTTGAGGAGCGAGCACGATGCGCTCTTTCTTTATACGCAGCGCCTATACCAAGATTCTCATTGTCGCGAGCGCAGGATTAGTTGCGCTAGGCTGCGCCGCCTTCGCCGTTGGCTTCCAGAGCATAGATGATGTGCTTGGCTTCGCCCTTCGCGATGCGGCTGAGAACGGCAATCTAGCCAGAGTCAAATCGCTACTCAAGGACCGTCCCAATTTGGTCTTTAGCAAGAGCAATCGAGGCTGGACGCCTTTGTATTGGGCCGTGGTTTCCGGGCATAAGGACGTCGCGGAGGTCCTGCTTGCCAACAATGCGGATGTCAATGTCAAGAACGATGGCGGCTACACGCCTCTGCATCTCGCGGCGAGTAATGGCGACAATGGCATGGCGGAATTTCTATTGGCGCACGGGGCCGATATCAACGCAAAGGATAACGGCGGCGGTACCCCTTTGCGCGGAGCAAAAGCTCCTGTGGTGGAACTGCTTTTGGCGCATGGGGCCAATGTAGACGCAAGAGACAACGAAGGCGCGACACCTTTGTTCGGGGCGAGTGCGGATATCGCGCGCTTGCTACTGGCGCATGGCGCCGACGTCAACGCCCAAGATCACTTCTTCGGGGATACCCCTTTGCACTTTGCAGTGCAAGGCCGCAAGGAAGTGGCGGAGTTGCTGCTAGCCCACGGTGCCGCTATCAACGCCAAGAACGACCATGGCGATACGCCCCTGCACCTGGCGGCAATGATGGGCTACGAAGACGAGGCCAAACTTCTTCTGGACAACAATGCCGATGTAAATGCTAGAGACGACAAAGGCATCACGCCCGTGGGTTATGCAGAACAAGATAGCCACAAGGACTTGGCGCGGATGCTCCGTCAGCACGGCGGCCACGAATAGATCTCTGAGTCGCGCAGGCTTACAACCCTTTGTCTCGTTGTGCCTGAATCACCGCCAACTCGGAAGTCATCCAAATTCGCCAACATCACCCCAATTGGCTCATCGGCAGGGCCACGGACGCAACCTCGCCCATCCAGCCAGAACCGTCAAAACAAGAGCAACAAAAAATGCCCGTCAACCGCCCCGCGATAACTCTTCTTTGTAACTGTTCCAGCTACACGACATGTACATCCTCAGGGTTTGCATATTTTCTCCCGCGGACAGCTACTCTTGAATCTCGGGAAGAAAGAACTCAGCCCAGGATTCCCAAGCAACATCAAGCGGTCAGGACGCGCTTTTCGCTCGCCACGGCCAAAGCGCCTGTGGAGTGAGCCATAACTCCTTTCCTCACAAGAATCTGCGGCTAAGCTCAATGGTAAGAAGAATTTACGGCCACGCCCCACACGCAACCCCTTTAGAATAAGTAATTTCCCCACAGAGTCAGGGGATGGGGGTATCCTCTGAATCAAGATATTCAACAAAGCCAGCCCAGCAAACCGGCCATCGCCCAACTGTTCACTGTTCACTGTTCACTGTTCTCTGTCACTCGTACCGCAGCGCCTCGATCGGGTCCAGGTTGGCCGCGCGAATGGCGGGAATCATGCCGCTCACCAGTCCGGTGATGGCCAGAATCACCGTGGCCACAATCACCGAAACCGGCGAAATCTTCAGATAGATGTCTGCCACCTCGGCATGTTTGGCAATGGCGCTGTAGAACGTGATGCGTCCCGCCATCGCCGCCACCAGGTAAGCCAGCGCGATGCCGCCCACTCCGCCAATCCATGTGATGACAAACGCCTCGGCCAGGAATTGCAGCAGGATATGCCGCTTGCGCGCGCCCAGCGCTTTTTCCACGCCGATTTCGCGGGTGCGCTGCTGCACCGCTACCAGCATAATGTTCATCAACCCCACGCCTGCAATCCCCAGCGTGAGCGCCCCCACCAGCGAAAGCAGTACCTGCAATCCGATGGAAAGAACTTGAAACTCGTGCAGCCGGCTCAACAGGTTGAACACATAGATCGCGCTGTGGTCCGATGGGCGAAAATGGTGTGCCGCGCCCAGCGTCTCGCGCAGGCTCTTTTCCGCCAACTGGTAATCGCCGGAATAGTTGAACCATATCTGGTCGAGATATTTCGTGTCCTTCAAGTCACTCATCGTACTGAAAGGCACATAGATCTGGCGGTTGCGGTCGCTGTTATCTCCTTCCTCGATCTTGGGCGTGAGCACGCCGATAATGGTGAACAGCACCCCATTGAGCCGGATAGTCTCGCCCAGCGCCCAGCCGCCGGAGAACAGCTTCGTTTTGGATTCCGACCCGATCACGCATACGTGGGCTCTCTCCTGGTCCTCGGCTCCAGTAAAGAACCGCCCCTGTTCCAGGTCCATCTTCCAGATGTCCTGAAAGCTTGGGCGGACGCCGTTCACCGTCCATGTATAGGTGTGCAGATCGTTCTGCACGGTCACATCCTTCCCCACCACCGCAGAGATATGAATGATGCCCGCAACGCTCGATTCAATGCGATCGACATCGTCCGCGGTAAAGCGTACCAGCGTGCCCGATTTTTCTCCGCCGGCCTGTTCGCTGGTGCGCCCCGGCGCCATGCCGATCACGTTGGTTCCAAACTGGGCAAAGATGGCCTCGATAGCGCGGCTAAAACCCGCACCGTAGGCCAGTAACAGCACCACCGTGGCAATGCCCCACGCCATGCCGATCATGGTGATGGCGGTGCGCCTCCGGTTGTAGACCATCGCTTCCCATGCCTGGCTCAGAATGTCTCTGATCATGTTGCCCGCGTCCCTTCCTGTCACCCTGCTCAAGCTCTAACCAGCTGACTCGCTAACTTGCCGCCTCGCTACTCCTTTCGCAACGCCTCCACGGGATCCATTTGCGCCGCCTTGCTGGCCGGATAGAGCCCCGCGGCCACACCGCAAAGCGCCAGCGAACCCAGGGCCAGCGCGGCCGACCACGGCACCAGCCGCGGTGGATCGAACCCCGGCATCTTGTCGGTCAGGAATGACTGCAGCACCGCCATGCACCCCCCTGCAATCACAATGCCCACCAGTCCGCTGATCCCGGTCAGCAGCAGCCCCTCCCAGAAAAACTGCTCCAGGATGCTGCGCTTGGTGGCGCCGATCGCCTTCAGCAGGCCTATCTCGTGGGTCCGCTCGGTCACCGACACCAGCATGATGTTGATAATGCCCACTGCGCCCAGACCCAGGGTCACAATACCCACGCCGCCCAGAAAAAGGTCCATCGCGTCGAAGATTGCCCCCACCATCTTTTCCTCGAGAACGGTGTCAAACTCATCGAAAGCGTCTTTGAGTGAGGGGTCGAAACCGTGCCGCGCGGCGATGACGCGGTGAACGGCTGCAACCGCGGCGGTTGAATCTCCCTTGATAGCCGGCTGGTACTCGATCGAGGTCAGCGCATCCTGTGGAATGTTCTCGCCCTTCAGTGGGTAAAGCTCCTGCATGGTGGTGACCGGAATGTACACTTTCTGGTCGTCGTAGTCGTTGTTGCCACGGCTGATCTTGCCCACCGACCCTACCACCGTGAATGCAATCCCATTGATGGTGATGCTCTCGCCGAGCATGGTGCGGCCATTGAACAACAGGGTCGAGGCTTTGAAACCCAGCACCGCAACGCGGCGCCTTTCAGCCACGTCGGCGCTATCGATAAAACGGCCTGTGCCCACCGGAACAAATCGCACCACCGTGTAGTTGGGTTCAACGCCCGTCACATGGCCGGAAGTATTGGCCCATTGGCTTACTTCATACAGGTCAGAGCGGGCCAGTTCTACCGTAACCGTGCGCAGTTCCGGCAGGTGGCTCAAGGCGGCCGCGTCGCCCAGTGTGAGCTTGTAGGGGCGCATCCCCGTGTGCTGGTTGGCCAGCGCCGGGATCGTGGCGTTCGACATGAAGATCACGTCGTTGCCAAGAGTGGCTAATTGCTTGTGCTGGCCCGAACGGAAGCCCTCGCCCAGACCCACCAGCACCAGCAGCGACCCCACTCCCCATGCGATTCCAAACATGGTGAGAAAGCTGCGCAGCTTGTTGGCCGCGATGGCGCGGAAGACCTGCCCGAGTGTGTCTGAAAAATTCCTCATGACGGTTCTGCGCCGCAAGCGAGCATTTGCAGAGTGATACGCACTGACCGCAACATCGGTTCTTGCTGCCCAACTGCCCTGACTTCGGTGGACTGCCTGCACAGACTCAGTCCGCTGCGCTCGGCAATTTTTAGTAAGTGTAGAACCCGCGCCCTGTCTTGCGGCCCAGCCACCCGGCATCTACCATGCGCACCAGCAATGGGCATGGCCGGTATTTGGGATCGCCGAAGCCGTCCTGCAGAACCCGCAGAATGTCCACGCAGACATCCAGACCAATGAAATCGGCCAGGGTCAGAGGCCCCATCGGGTGGGCCATGCCAATTTTGAAAACCTTGTCCACATCCTCCGCGCTGGCTACACCTTCCATCACAGCAAATGCGGCCTCATTGATCAGCGGCATCAGCACGCGGTTGGAGACGAATCCCGGCGCGTCGTTGACCGCAACCGCCGTCTTGCCCAACCGGACGGCCAGCTCATGAACTGCCGTAAAGCTCGCATCGCTGGTGGCCAGGCCGCGCACGATCTCCACCAGCGCCATCACCGGCACGGGATTGAAGAAGTGCATGCCGATCACCTGCGTGGGACGCAGCGTGAGAGCCGCCAGCCGGGTAATCGAGATTGATGAAGTATTGGTGGACAGAATGGCGCTCGCGGGCAAAATACTGTCCAGCGCGCAAAAGATCTCTGCCTTCAGGTCGAAGCGCTCCGGGGCAGCTTCAATAGCGAACTCCGCTGCGGCCAGCGCCTCTCGATCCGCAATGGTGGTAATACGAGCCAGCGCCGGCTCCACCTCTGCTGCGGCAAGCCTGCCTTTGGCGGCTTCCCGGCCCAGGTTGGTGCGAATCTGGCCCAGGGCGCGATCCAGGACGCGCTGGTCCACATCGCAAAGCAGCACCTTGAAGCCCGAACGCGCGAAAACGTGCGCAATTCCAGAGCCCATGGTGCCCGCCCCCACCACGCCAACCGTCACGATCTCGGTCATTTGCGACCCCTGACTTACGCAAGGGGAGTGTAGCAGGCGGCAGGGCTGGGCATGAAAGTCCCAGATCATTCTCTCGATTGCCAGATCGACCGCGGGTGAACCCTGCAATGCTTCCCGGGGTTTCTGACTGCACGATGCTTTACCAGTATGGATGCTCCATCCTTGCGGCGCACTTTGCCGCAAGGGTGGGAAGCACGAAATCAAACGGTCAAAAACCTAGTTCCCGCTTGTGCGGGCAGGAACAAGCCGTGTCGGCTCAGTAAGCGTCAGGATCAGCACCGTTCCTGTATCCAGACGCGCCTGCGGATGGCTCACCAGCAGGTGCGCCGTCACTACGCCCGCCCCGATCAATGTACCGGCCAAAGCACCCGCCGGACCGCCGATCATGGCTCCAGTTGCCGCGCCGCCACCCACCACAGCGCCGTACTCAATTCCGTCGCGCTTCAGCCGGGAATCCGGGCTGATCACGCCCTCCGCACCCACATGCGTGCGCGAAACAGGCGTATCCGTCACCATGGCGTGCAATCTGAAGCTCGAGCCATCGGGCATGGTCACCGTCTCTGGCCGCAGCAGCAACGTGCCGTGTCCGCCCGGGTGGCCACTGGATGCTTCTGCCACTCTGCCGCTAATCTCCGCGCCTGCGGGAATCAGCACCTGGTCCCCTTGCAGCACGTCGGACGCCACCCGGCTGCGGAATGGCTGTCCCGGCTCGCTCATCGCGCTGGAGAGGCTTTCCATCAACTCCACGCGGATCATCGTCCCCTCGCCCAGTGTGCCGGGGGGAAGCGGCCGTGGATGCACCATATCGCTATCCGGATCGGGTGCGTAGGAACGCTCGTTCAGCATCGGCGACCCAGCGCCCGGCAGGGGCGGCGCTACCTGCACAATTCCGTCATCCGTTCCCTCATTTGCCGGTGGATTGGAGGTATAACCCGCAGAGTAGGCCGGTGCTGGCGGTGCTGCCTGCTGGGCCTGGGCCGCAACGGGCGCCTGCGCCGGAACGGCCGCCTGTGCATCGGCAGGCTGACCCGCAGGGGGCTTCTCCTGCGGTTCGACGCTGGTGGTAATGGTGTCGTCGGCAGGGGGATTGGAGGTTCCCTGGTAGGGGCTGGACTGGCTCGCCTGCTGCGCTCCCAGAGCGGCAGTGGCTGCGGCAAACAGTGCAACTGCAAGAATTGGCCGGTTCATCCAAATCTCCTTTTCGCGGGCAGGACTTCCCCCGTACTCTTAGACCCTGCCTGGAGCGAAATGTTCCGGGCGAAACGTGCGCGGGAAACGGATCACGCACAGTCTGCCCACTTTAATGCTAGCCTGCGGATTCCTCACTTTGCGCGCGGCTGGTGGTCGCAGGTGCCTTGGGCGCTACGAATCAAACCAGATACTCCCTCGACTCACCCAGGCCCGCTTGAAACAACTTAGCTCCCTGTGATCGGTACCACACAGCCTCACAATGCCTCATTTGCTAGAATCCGTACGGAACTAGAACTCTTTTTGAGCAGGACGGAGAGGAGATTCGAGACGTGCAAGAGCTTCTGAACACGATTCAGAGCGCCGCCGGAGAGGCCCTTGCCGTGGATCGCCGTCCCCAACTGAACGACCGGCTGCAACACCGCATTATGAGGACTGATATGACTGAGATCGTTGCCATTCGCGCGCGCGAAGTTCTTGACTCGCGCGGCAATCCTACCGTGGAAGCTGATGTGATTCTCGAGAGCGGCGCTTTGGGCCGCGCAATTGTGCCTTCGGGTGCTTCCACCGGCGAGCACGAAGCCGTGGAACTCCGCGATGGCGACAAAAGCCACTTCCTCGGCAAAGGCGTACTGCAGGCCGTGGCCAACGTGGAAACCGTGATTGCGCCCGAACTGGAAGGCATGGACGCGGCCAATCAGCGGCTCATCGACCAGACCATGATCGCGCTGGACGGCACGCCCAACAAAAGCAAGCTCGGCGCCAACGCCATCCTTGCCGTCTCCATGGCCGCCACTCGCGCCGTGGCGCAAACGCTGGAGATTCCGCTCTACCGCTATCTCGGCGGCATCAACGCCAGCATTCTGCCCACTCCCATGCTGAATGTCCTCAACGGCGGCGCGCATGCTGACAGCAACGTCGACTTTCAGGAGTTCATGATCATGCCCGTGGGCGCCGAGCGCTTTTCCGAGGCGCTGCGCTGGGCGGCGGAGACCTTCCACACATTGAAGAGCGTGCTCAAGAAGAAGGGCTACAACACCGCCGTGGGCGACGAGGGCGGCTTTGCACCTTCGCTCAAGTCAAACTCCGAAGCCATCGAGCTGATCCTCGAAGCCATCGAGCAGGCCGGCTACAAGCCCGGCGAGCAGATCGCCATCGCCCTCGATCCCGCCTCCAGCGAGTTCTATGACGCGGAAAAGAAGAAATACGTCTTCAAGAAGAGCGACAAGCGTGAGCTCTCCAGCGAGGAGATGGTGAGTTTCTACGACAGTTGGACCCGCCAGTATCCCATCGTTTCCCTCGAAGACGGTTTGGCCGAGGACGACTGGGAAGGCTGGAAGATCCTTACCGACAAGCTCGGCAGCCGCATTCAGCTTGTGGGCGACGACATCTTCGTCACCAACGTCAAGCGCCTGCAGCGCGGTATTGAAGAGGGCGTGGGCAATTCAATTCTCATTAAGGTGAACCAGATCGGCACCGTCACCGAGACTCTGGACTGCATCGACCTCGGCCGCCGCTACGGCTATACCTCGGTCATCTCTCACCGCTCCGGTGAAACCGAAGACACCTTCATTGCCGACTTGGCCGTGGCCACCGGCGTGGGCCAGATCAAGACCGGCTCCGTCAGCCGCACCGACCGCATCGCCAAGTACAACCAGTTGCTTCGCATTGAAGAAGAACTCGGCTCCGCCGCCGTCTTCCTCGGCCTTGAAGGCCTCAACTACAACGACTGATGCGCGTTTGAACACCGGGTACCCCAGGTCTCGATTCTGAGACCTGGGATCGCACCATTTCGGCCCCCGTCACGCACCTTCACTCGCGCTTATCCTGCTTGCTCCGTTCACTCTGCAATCCAGTTAGCTACTCAAGGAAACGATCCGTGTCCACATCCAAGCATCCCCTCGTTCTAACCATCCTCGACGGATGGGGCTATCGCGCGGAAACCGCCAACAATGCCATTGCGCTGGCCAAAAAGCCCACCTATGACAAGCTGCTGCGCGAGTTCCCCAACACCCTGATCCAGGCCTCGGACCACTTTGTGGGCCTGCCCGACGGCCAGATGGGCAACAGCGAAGTCGGCCACATGAACATCGGCGCCGGGCGCATTGTGCAGATGGACATCACCCGCATCGACGCTGCCATTGCCTCCGGCGAGTTCGTAAAAAATCCCAACATCGTCCAGGCCATGAAGCGCGCACGCGAGGCCGGTCGTCAACTGCATCTCATGGGCCTATGCTCCGACGGCGGCGTTCACTCGCAGTTGGAACACCTCTATGCGCTCCTCCGCACCGCGCGCGAGTACGGACTGCACCGTGTCTTTGTGCATTGCTTCATGGACGGGCGCGACACGCCTCCCTGCTCCGGCGCAGGCTACATCGGCCAACTGGAACAGAAGATGCGCGAGTATGGCGTGGGCAAGATCGCCTCAGTCCACGGCCGCTACTACGCCATGGACCGCGACAAGCGCTGGGAGCGCGAGCGCAAGGCCTTCGACGCCATGGTTCCAGCCAAGGCCGAAGGCGGCGCATATCCCAATCCCGTGGCGCGCATGACCGAGTGCTACAACAACGGCGTCACCGACGAGTTCATCATTCCTTTCGTGGTGGTGGATGCTGCCGGCAAGCCCCTGGGCCAGATTCGCGACGAGGATGTTTGCATCAATTTCAACTTCCGCGCCGACCGTGCCCGCGAAATCACTCGCGTGCTCACCCGCGAAAGCGGCTTGGCCAAGGGTGGCCGCGATCTGGATGGTTGGGAAGCGCTCGACCAGGTAATTCCCCGCTCCGAAATTCCCAAGGGCCTCTACTACCTGTGCATGACGCAATACGACAAGCTCTACGAGCTGCCTCTCATCATGCCCCCGGAGTCGCTGGACAATATTCTGGCCAATGTTCTCGCCCAGCACAAACTGCGCAACCTGCGCGTGGCAGAGACCGAAAAGTTTGCCCACGTGACCTACTTCTTCAACGGCGGCATTGAGACTCCGTTCCCCGGCGAAGAGCGCGTGCTCATTCCCTCGCTGAAAGTGGCCACCTACGACCTGGCGCCGGAGATGAAGGCTGAGGCCATCGGCGACGCCATCGTCAAGGCTGTCAACGACACCGCCTTTGACCTCATTGTGGCTAACTTTGCCAATGCCGATATGGTGGGCCACTCCGGCAAGCTGGAGCCCACTATCCGCGCAATCGAGGCCGTGGACGCGCAGTTGGGCCGCATCTACAAGGCCGTCAAAGAGAAGAACGGAAGCTGGCTCATCACCGCCGACCACGGCAACGCCGAGATGATGGTGGACCCGGTAACCGGCGCTCCACACACCGCCCACACCACCAACCCGGTGCCCATGATTTACGTTGCTGAAGACGGCCCCCACTATCGCCTTCGTCCCGACGGCTCCCTGCGCGATATCTCGCCCACGCTGCTCGCCCTTCTCAAGCTCGACGAGCCCAGGCAGATGACCGGCAGTGACCTTCGCGTGCCCATCACAAAGTAACTCCGGCAGAAACAAAAGAGGCGAGGCCCATCGCGGCTTCGCCTTTTTTTATTTCTGCACGATTCGGCGCAGTGCCCTCCCGACTAACCCAAAATGATCGGGTGGCCCCGGTCCCGGGGGTGAGTGAATCCACCAAAACTGGGTGCCCCAGGTGCCTCGCTTTTGGGCACCTGGGAGAGCACGAACCTGGACCATCTGTCTTCAATTCCGCCGGGTGGCCCTGGTTTCAGTGACCGTCTCCAACCCCGCTGAGGGTGCCCCCGGTCCCTTGCTTTTGGGGACCGGGGAGGGATGGACTCACTTGTTCCAGGCGGGTGGCCCATATCTGACCACCCGAAGATGAATGGGT
>Ga0182013_10000282_pt1 | contig 69357 bp, 55 predicted proteins | sample 612S2MmetaG_FD_120487 | JGI IMG/M metagenome (GOLD analysis project Ga0182013, IMG submission 120487) | Permafrost microbial communities from Stordalen Mire, Sweden - 612S2M metaG | ecosystem: Environmental > Terrestrial > Soil > Wetlands > Permafrost | place: Sweden: Stordalen | collected... | reverse complement strand
GGAGATCGAGCCGTACCTCGCCGACGGCGCGCTGCTCGCCTCGAACACATCGACGCTCCCGATCACAGGGCTGGCGAAGGGCGTGAGCAGGCCGAGCGAATTCATCGGCCTGCACTTCTTCAGTCCCGTGGACAAGATGCCGCTTCTGGAGATCATCAAGGGTGAGGAGACCAACCAGGAGACCGTCTACCGGGCGCTCGACGTGGCCCGGCAGATCAAGAAGACGCCGATCGTCGTCAATGACAGCCGCGGGTTCTTCACCAGCCGCGTCATCGGCACCTTCATCAACGAGGGCATCGCGATGCTCCTCGAGGGTGTTCCCGCCGCCTCGGTGGAGCAGGCCTCATCGCAGGCCGGCTACCCCGCACCGGTGCTGCAGCTCTCGGACGAGCTGAACTTCAACCTGATGCGCAAGATCCGCCAGTCGACGGTTCAGGCGCTCGCGGAGGAAGGCGTCGAGCTCCCCGAGCACCCCTCCAACGGAGTGATCGACAGGATGCTGGACGAGTTCGGCCGCGGAGGCAGGCTCGCCGGCGCCGGCTTCTACGACTACGCGGACGGGAAGCGCACCGGCCTGTGGCCGGGCCTCAGGGACGCGTTCCCGCCTGTCGAGGATCCGTCGGGTCTCTCCCTGAAGGACCTCGAGGAGCGGATGCTGTTCATCGAGTCGATCGAGTCCATCAAGTGCATGGACGAGGGCGTGATCGAGTCGGTCGCGGACGCGAACATCGGCTCGATACTCGGGATCGGCTTCCCGGGGTGGACCGGTGGCGTGCTGCAGTACATCAACGGCTACGAGGGCGGCCTGTCCGGTTTCGTGGCCCGCGCCCGCGAGCTCGCCGGGACGTACGGCGAGCGTTTTGAGCCGCCGGCGTCTCTCGTCGAGCGCGCGGAGCGCGGCGAGAACTACAGCGACGAGCAGACGCTCGTCGGCGCCGCCTAGGACCTCCAGAGAGCGAAGGGCCGGCCGCGGGGGGCGGCCGGCCCGTTCGCGTTCCCGGTCCCGGCGCGACAGGGCGGGTCAGCGCGAGCGGATCGCGGCCTGTGCCGCGGCGACCCGCGCGATCGGCACTCGGAACGGCGAGCACGAGACATAGTCGATGCCCGAGCCGTGGATGAAGTCGATCGAGTCGGGGTCTCCGCCGTGCTCGCCGCAGACGCCGAGGCCGAGACCCTGGTTGGCCTCGCGCCCGAGCCACGCCGCCATCTGGACCAGGCGCCCGACACCGGGTGTGTCGAGCGTCTCGAACGGAGAACGGTCCAGGATCTTCACGTCGATGTAGCGGCCGAGGACGCGACCCTCAATGTCATCGCGGCTGAACCCGAGCGCCGTCTGTGTGAGGTCGTTGGTGCCGAACGAGAAGAAGTCGGCGTCGCGTGCGATGTCATCGGCGATCAGGCACGCCCGCGGCAGCTCGATCATCGTCCCGATCGCCGCGTCCTTGACGCCCGTCTCGGCCGCGACACGTTCGATCAGCTCCCGCATCAGCGCGAGCTCGCGCTCGTAGGCGACGAGGGGCACCATCACCTCCACGCGCGATCCCGGCACGCGGGCGGCCGCCGCGAACAACGCCCTGACCTGCATTTCGTACAGCTCGGGGAAGAGGATGCCGAGGCGAACCCCGCGGGTGCCGAGCATCGGGTTGGACTCCTGGAGCTGTTCGGCGCGTTTGCGTGCGTGCGAGCCCTCGGGCAGGTCGGTGGGGTGGGGCAGGAACTCGTGCAGCGGCGGGTCGAGCAGGCGGACGGTCAGCGGGCGGTCGCCGACGGCCCCCAGGATCTGCTCGAAGTCGGACTCCTGCAGCGGGCGCAGCTGGTCGATCGCCTCCGCGCGCTCGTCGTCGCTCTCGGCGAGGATCACGGCCGCCATCAGCGGCTGGCGATCGCCGAGGAACATGTGCTCGGTGCGGCACAGGCCGACACCTTCGGCTCCGAGTTCGATCGCCCGCGCGGTGTCCTCGGGCGTGTCGGCGTTAGCTCGCACCCCGAGCGTGCGCAGCTCGTCGCACCACCCGAGCAGCATCTGGAACTCCGGCGTGACGGTTGGCTGCACCAGCGGGACATCCTCGAGCGTGATCCTGCCGTGGCTCCCGTCGATGGCGATCTGGTCGCCGGCGTGGAGGACCCGCTCTCCGATCCTTACCTCGCCTGCCGCGAGGTCCACCTCGACGGCGCCCGCGCCGGTCACCGCAGGCCGGCCCATGCCGCGTGCGACAAGCGCCGCATGGCTCGCCTTGCCCCCCTCGCTCGTGAGGATCCCGCGCGCCGCGTGGAAGCCCGCGACATCGTCGGCCTCGGTGAACGACCGCACGAGGATCACGTCCCGGCCCTCCTCGGCGGCCGCGACGGCATCGGGTGCGCTGAGAGCGATCTCGCCCTTCGCGGCTCCCGGTGAGGCGGCGACGCCTGTCGCCACGACCTCGTATTTGGCGTCGGGGTCGAACGTCGGGTGCAGCAGGGCATCCAGGGCGGAGGGGTCGATGGTCGCGATCGCCGCCTCGCGGTGAAGCAGCCCCTCGTGGACGGCGTCCACCGCGAAGCGCACGGCGGCCTGGGCGGGACGCTTCGCGCTGCGCGTCTGCAGCATGTAGAGCCTGCCCTCCTGGACCGTGAACTCGGTGTCCTGCATGTCGCCGTAGTGGCGCTCGAGCCTGCGCAGGATCTGCATGAGCTGCTCGTGGACGTGGGGCAGCCATGCGTGAAGCTCGGCGATGTCCAGCGGCGTGCGCACACCGGAGACGACATCCTCGCCCTGGGCGTTGGTGAGGAAGTCCCCGGACGGCTCGGGCGCGCCGGTGACCTCGTCGCGGGAGAACGCGACGCCGCTGCCGCTGCTCTCGCCGAGATTCCCGAACACCATCTCCTGGACGTTCACGGCGGTGCCCCAGTCATCGGGGATGCGGTTCAGCCTGCGGTAGGTCACGGCGCGGTCGCCCTGCCAAGAGTCGAAGACCGCGATGATCGCGCGTGTCAGCTGCTGGCGCGGATCGGGCGGGAAGTCGTAGAAGCCCTGGAAGACGTAGGTGAGCTCGCGCAGCGCATCGGCGTCGAGCTCGGTGTCCAGGCTCACGCCACGCGCGCTCTTGGCGTCAGCAATCGCGCTCTCGAACCGCTCCCCCGGAACACCCGCGACGACGTTGCCGTACATCTGCACGAAACGCCTGTAGGAATCCCATGCGAAGCGCTCGCTGCCCGACCGCTCGGCGAGCCCGAGCACCGTCTCGTCGTTCAGGCCGAGGTTCAGGATCGTGTCGAGCATTCCGGGCATCGACTTGCGGGCTCCCGAGCGCACAGACACCAGAAGCGGGTCGGCGGCATCGCCCAGGCTCTTGCCGGCACGGTCCTGCAGGCGTGCGAGCGCCGCATCGACCTGGTCCGCCAGCCCCGCGGGGAGCTCGCCGCCTTTGCGCATGTACTCAACGCACGCGCTGGTGGTGATCGTGAAGCCGGCGGGCACGAGGTCGGCGCCGAGGATGTGCGTCATCTCGGCGATTCCGGCACCCTTCCCGCCGAGCAGGTCGCGCTGATCGCGCGAGCCGTCGGCGAAGTCAACAACCCAAGAGCTCTCGCGAATCATTCTGCCTCCCGTTTCAGTGCCACGGCCGGGGCTGCCGCGGTCGGCGCCCAACCATAGCCATGCACCGGCTGCTGCGCGTGCCGGGTCGTGCCGGTCGCGGAAATACACATATGCGGAAAAACCGCACATAGATTCGCGTTACCGGCTACCCTGAACGTGTGGGTGGCGGGTTGAGTGTGAATTCGTATGTGGTGCTCGGCTTTCTCAGCGTCGGGGCGCGTTCGGGGTATGAGATCAAGCGAGCAGCAGATGCCTCCACGCGGTTCTTCTGGGTCCTGTCGCCGCCGCAGATCTACAGCGAGCTGAGCAGCCTCGAGGAAGCAGGCCTCGTCAAGGGCCATTCGGAGCCGAGAGGAGAACGCAGGCGCCGCCTGTTCGAGCTGACGCCGGCCGGCGAAGACGCCCTGGTCCACTGGCTGCACGAGAGCGGCCCGATGAACCTCGAGGTCCGCGACCCCGCGCTGCTGAAGCTCTTCTTCGCCGACGCGCTGCCGCCTGGCGAGATCCTCGGGCATGTCCAGGCGATGCGCCGACGCGCCGAACGGATGCTGGAGATCTTCGAGCAGGAGATCCTGCCCCTCGCCGAGCAGACCGACGCCGACGGACTGCACTATCCGCTGATCGCCTCCAGCTTCGGCCACGGGCTCTACCGGTGGATGCTGCAGTGGGCGACCGAGCTCGAAGCGAGGCTGGAGAAGGACCCGGTCGGAGCCGGCGCACGGCGCTGAGCGCCCGGCGGTAGCCTCGGCCCCTGCGATGGCAACCGAACCAGAGGCCTCACGCGTCCAGGGCTCCTCGCTCGAAGCCGCGCGGCGGGTCGCGGGCACCGCGGCCTGCCTCGGTGAGGAGATCGAGCGCGGACGCGAGCTGCCCCCCGGGCTGCTCGCAGAACTGGTGGACGCGGGCCTGATGCGGATGTGCCTGCCCCGGTCGCTGGGCGGCGGCGAGGTGGAGCCCGCCGAGCTGCTGGCCGCCATCGAGGAGCTCGCGCGCGCGGACGCCGCAACCGCCTGGTGCTCGATGATCGCCTCGACCTCCAGCCTTCTCGGCGCCTATCTGCCCGAGCAGCAGGCGGCGGAGATCTTCGACGGCGGGCGGTCAGTGAGCGCCGGTGTGTTCGCCCCCCGCGGGCGGGCGGAGCGCCGCGAGGGCGGCTACCTCGTCAGCGGCCGCTGGTCGTTCGTGAGCGGGGTCCAGCACAGCAGCTGGGTGATGCTCGGCTGCATCGTGAGCGGCGAGGACGGGCCGGAGCTGCTCGGTAACGGCAGCCCGGACGTCAGGCTGATGGCGGTCCCGGCGGCGAGCGTCGAGGTCATCGACACATGGTCGGTGGCCGGGTTGTGCGGCACGGGAAGCCACGACGTGGCGCTCGCCGACGAGCCGGTGCCCGCCTCGCGGGCCGTCTCGCTGTTCACCGATGCGCCCCGCCATCAGGGCGCGCTGTACTCATTCCCTCTGTTCGGGCTGCTCGCGATGGGCGTCGCGGCTGTGGCGCTCGGGATCGCACGCGGTGCGATCGACGACCTCACGGCGCTCGCCGGCGGCAAGACGCCGACGGGGTCCGCCAAGCCTCTCGCGCAGCGCGCCGCAGTCCAGGCGGATCTCTCGCGGGCGGAGGCGAGCGTGCGCGCCGCTCGTGCGCTGCTGCTGGGCGAAGCGTCGGCGGCATGGTCCTCGGCGCAGGCCGGGCACGGCGTCTCGACCACGCAGAGGATGGGCCTGCGCCTGGCCGCGACCCACGCGACCGATCGCGCGGCCGACGCGGTCGGCATGATGTACCGCGCCGGCGGAGGTACCTCGATCTATGATTCGAGCCCGTTGCAGCGCCGTTTCCGCGACGTGAACGTAGCCACCGCACACATGATGATCGGGCAGCCGACCCTGGAGCTGACGGGCCGCGTCCTGCTCGGGCTTCCCACCGACACGGCCCAGCTCTGACGGCCGCGCCGAGCCCGCCGGGGCACTGCGTACCCTGAGCGGCGACCGCAGCCCGCGCCAGCCAACGGAGGCCCATCATGAGCACACCACCGATCCGCCGTCAGGTCCTAACGCGTGCAGCGCGCTTCAACCCGAGCGAGATACGAAACGCGATGTCCGAGGTGGAGGGCTTCAACGCGAAGCTCGCCGTGCTCATCACGCAGGGTGTGGGAACGATGGCCTGCGCCTACGTGTTCGGTGTGATCGCGCTGCTGAGTCTGCCGTCGGCGATCAAAAGCGGGCAGATCATCATCATCGTCGCGTGGGTGGCTCAGACGTTCCTGCAGCTCGTGCTGCTGTCGATCATCATGGTCGGCCAGCGCGTGCAGAGCATCGCCTCCGACGCCCGCGCCGAAAAAACGTTCTCCGACGCAGAGCAGATCATGGACCGTCTGGACACGCACACCGAGGGCGGTCTGCGCGAGGTGCTCGACGCGATCAACGCCCTCGGCGGAGTCTCGCCGAGCGGCGGCGCCTCCACCTGAGCCGGCCGGAGCGGACTATCCTGACCGCTGTGGCGAGGAACAGGGCGAGCCGGCTTCGGGCGGCCAGGAATGCGGCGTTCGCCATCGCGGCGACGCTCGTCTTCGCCTCGCCCGCGGCGGCGCAGCCCGTCGACATGGCGGCACCCTACGAGTACCTGGGCTGGGGCGAACCGCAGCCGCCCGCCGAAGTGATCGCCGACACGGGTGTGCACGACCTCACGCTCGCGTTCGTGCTCTCCCACGGCACCTGCAACCCCGAGTGGGACGGGCAGCGGCCGCTCCTCGGAGGAACGGATCAGGCTGCGATCCAGAGCGTCCGCGACGCGGGAGGCGACGTCGATGTCTCATTCGGTGGCTGGAGCGGCAAGAAGCTCGGCGTGTCGTGCCGCACCCCCGCGGCCCTCGCAGCCGCCTACCAGAAGGTCATCAACGCGTACTCGCTGAAAGCGATCGACATCGACATCGAGCACACGGAGGTCTCCAGCGCGAAGGTGCGCGCGCGTGTGATCGCCGCACTGGCCCTGGTCCAGCAGGCAAATCCGGGCATCGAGATATCGATCACGTTCGCCACCACCGAAGCGGGCCCGGAACCATCCGGGCGGAGCCTCATATCCGACGCGGCCGCGATCGGGTTCCAGCCCACGGCCTGGACAGTGATGCCCTTCGACTTCGGACCGCCGGCGAGCAGCATGGGCGCCGCATCGGTGAGGGGTGTCGAAGGCCTCGCGCGAGACCTTCAGTCCGCCTACGGGATGACCCTCGAAGCGGCGTACGAACACTCGGGGATATCGTCGATGAACGGGCACACCGACGAAAAATCCGAGACCGTGACGGTCGAAGACTTCCGCACGATGCTCGCGTTCGCGCAGCTGCACCACCTCGCGCGCTTCACGTTCTGGTCGGTCAACCGGGACCGGCAGTGCGGAGCGGTCGAAGAATGCAGCGGGATCCAGCAGGCGCCGTTCGCCTTCACGGACGTGATCGCCGAATACCACGGCTGAACAGGCCGGCCGGCGCCGTGGGGCGCCGTGTCCTCAGGCCCTGGCGCTGGCCTGCGGGTCCAGGCGCGACATCGTCACGGCCGCATGCAGATCCGAGGACGCGCCGCCCATGTACAGGCCCTTGACGGGAGGCACGTCAGCGTAGAAGCGGCCGTGCCCGATCTTCACATGGCTCTCGCCCGCAAGGCGCCGGTTCGTGGGGTCGGCACTCACCCAGACCGGCTCGCCGCGCCCGTCGGTGCCCGGCAGCAGAGCCTCCAGCCACGCGTGCGTTTCGACCTCCACCGAGTCCGTCCCCTCATCTTCGGGAGCGGCCCACAGGTACCCCGACACGTAGCGGGCCGCGATGCCGCGGCGGCGCAGCAGCACCAGCGAAAGATGAACGAAATCCTGGCAGACACCCGCGCGGCTCTCCAGCAGGTCCGTGATCGTCGACCCCACATATGTCGCGCCCGGCCTGTATTCGAACCTGTCCGGGATCAGCTCGCACAGCAGCTGGAGCGTCTCCAGGGGCGTCGCGCAATCAAGCCCCCCGTACAGGTCGTCGATGCCCGCGATTGCGGGCTGGTCCTGCCAAGGCAGCGCGAACTCGCCGGCCGCGTCCACATAGGCCGGGCTGCCGAGGCTGTCCCAGCTTCCCTCAGGGGGCTCCGGCGGGTCGGAGGTGACGACCCGCGCACGCACGTCGATCGTCAGGTGGTCATGGCTCGTCGGGATCCCGAACTCGAGCACCTCGGTCCCGAAGTAGTCGAGGTGCCGGCTGACGCGGGCCTCAGGCTCAATGCGCGTGTGGAACTCGTCACAGCGCTGGGTAGAGGTGGTCGCCGGCCGCACGCGCAGCGCGTTGAGGTTGTCGGTCACGGGACCGTCGTAGTGGTACTCCGTCAGGAACCGGATCGCGAAATGCATCGTGCGCTCACCTCCTCAGCCCGCCCGCGCCCGCGAAGTACCGCTCGGCCACGTCCTGGTCGATTCGGGCCAGCTCCTGTTGTGTCTGTTCGCATATCCCGGTCAGCTCCGCGCCGTCGGGAAGCGCGCGGCGCTGGAAGTCTAGGTCGGCGGCCAGTCGGCTCACCCGCAGCACGGGCTTGGAGTTCCGCGGTCCTGCGTCTGCGCTCGTGAACACCTCGTGCAGAGAATCCACACACGCGGCGACAGAATCCGGGTATGCGCGCTCGAACAGAAGGAAGCGCGCGACGGGGTGGGCGTTGGGTGGTGAGGTGCCGGCGCGCAGATATGCGTGAAAGCCTCCCACGGCATGCAGGAGGATGAGGGCATGGCCGTCCGCGCCCGCCTCCTCGCCGGCCGGCAGGGCGACCCTGAGCATGCGCAGCACCATGTCGGATACCTCGATCAGCCCGCCGGCGTCCAGGAAGCACTTGGCCTCATCGCGGAGCATCGACCGGTTCGCGACCCCCCAGATGAGCGCGGTGCGTTCCTTGACGTACTGGGAGGCGAGCGACGGGCCGGCGGGTGCCGCCCATCCCGGCTGCCCGCCGCCCCTGAGCCCCAGGGCGGTTGTGTTGATCGCCTCCCACATCTCGGCGCTGATGACGTCGCGCACCGTGCGGGCGCCCTCCCTGGCCCGCTCGATCGAGGCGATCATCGAGCCGGGCCTGTCGGCGTCGAGCGTCAGCTGCCCGAGCCCGTGGCTGCTGCCCTCGTTCGCGTCGCCGAGCATCACGAGCAGCCCGCCGGAGCCGAAGCTGACACCGGGCTTCGCGTCCGAGGTGCCCTGGAGCTCGGCCTGGAAGACCGCCTCGACGGCGCGTGCGGTGAACTCGGCGCGTGCCAGGTTGCGGCCCAGCCAGTAGAGCTCGTGCGCGATCCGGGCCAGCATCAGCGATCAGGCTGGCTCTGCTGCTGCTGCTGCTGCTGCCCGGTCCACTCGCCGTAGCGCAGGTCCGGGAGCGCCGGCGGCTGGGTGTCGGCGATCGGCGGCCCGGCTCGATCGGCGTGGTCCCCGTCCTCGAGGACCCATGTGTCCTTCGAGCCGCCGCCCCGCGAGGAGTTCACGATCAGCGAGCCCTCGTCCAGAGCCACGCGCGTCAGGCCCCCCGGCACGATGTCGATGCGCTCACCGAAGACTGCGAACGGGCGGAGATCGACGTGCCTCGGTGACAGCCCGCCGTCCGCTCCGAGCGTGGGAACGGTCGATAGCCGCACGACGTCCTGGGCGATCCAGCGTTCGGGATCCGCGCTGATCACCCGGCGCATCCTGGATATCTCCTCATCCGAGGCGTGAGGGCCGATCATCACCCCGCGGCCACCGGACTCTCCGGTCGGCTTGACGACCAGCTGGTCGAGACGGTCAAGGACGTGCTGCAGCACCTCGGGGTCCGTCAGAAGATAGGTCTGGACGTTCTCGAGGATCGGCTCCTCGCCGAGGTAGAAACGGATCATCTCGGGCACGAACCTGTAGATCGCCTTGTCGTCGGCGACGCCCGTGCCGAAGGCGTTCGCGATCGCTACGCTGCCGGCCCGGTAGGCCCTGACCAGGCCCGGTACGCCGAGCAGGGAATCCGGGCGGAACTCGAGGGGGTCCACGAAATCGTCGTCGAGGCGCCTGTACACGGCGTGGGCGCGCTCCAGGCCGCGGGTCGTGCGCATGTAGAGCACGTCGTCGCGCACCACGAGGTCCGACGCCTCGACCAGCTCGACGCCCATCTGCCTGGCCAGGAACGCATGCTCGAAGTACGCGGGGTTGGCGGGCCCCGGGGTCCACACCACCACCGTCGCCTCGCTCTCGGCCGACGGCGCCACCGATCGGAGCGCCCTCAGCAGCAGCTGCGGGTAGTGGTCGACGGGCCTCACACGGTAGGAGGCGAAGAGCTCCGGGACGAGCCGCGCCATGGCCGCCCGGTTCTCGAGCACGTAGGAGATGCCCGAGGGGATCCGCACGTTGTCCTCGATGACCTTCCATGTCCCGTCGCTGTCGCGGACGAGGTCGCACCCCGCGACGTGCGTGTAGACGCCGCCGGGCGGCCTGATTCCGTGGACGGCACGCGAGAAGTGCGAGCACGAGCAGACCAGGCGCCACGGCACGATCCCCTCGCGGACGATCTCGCGGGCGTGGTAGACATCGTCGACGAAGTGGTTGAGAGCCCGTATGCGCTGGGCCAGCCCGCGCTTGATCGCACGCCATTCGACGCCGCTGAGCACGCGCGGCACCAGATCCAGCGGAAACGGGCGTTCGTGTGTGGCGCCGCCGCCGCTGCTCGTCTCGAACGTGATGCCCTGCTGCATGAAGATGGCGTCACGGCGCCGCCCGGCCTCTATCAGACCCTCGGGGCCGAGTCGCGAGAGCTCCTCCACCAGGGCACGGGCGGTCGGGCGCGGTGACCCGTCGGGCTCGAAGAGCTCGTCCAGGAACGACGCGTTGGGCTGGTAGGAATCGATGGGGGTTGCCTTGAGCTCTGAGCTCACGTCTCTGATTATCACCCGGCGTGCTCAGCTCTTCCTTCGACTGATGCACAAGCCGGAGCGGGCCGGGGTCCGCATGTGTCGCAACCCCGCTGCGCTTGGCCGCCCGTCAGTCGGGCCAGCGACCGTGGACGTCGAAGTACTCGCGTGCCGCGTCCTCGCGTTCGCGCTCGCGGTCGCCGGAGGCACCGGCGCGGAACAGCCAGTTGACCAGGAAGATCGCCAGGCCGGCGCTCACCACGCCGGCGCCGCCCTCGACGTTGGTTTCGCCGCCCATCGCCATCATCACCAGCCCGGCGACCGTGACGACCGACGGAAGCACGTAGCGGAGCACGAACATGAGCGGGCCGCCGTCGCCGTCGGGACGGCCCTCGGCTGGCTGTTGGCTCTCTGGCGCGGAATCGCCTGTCGGTTTCTGCTCGCTCATCGTCTCACGCTGCTCATCCCGCGGCCACCGTGCCGGCGGACGCTTCACTGCGCAGTCTCTCAGAGGATATGCGCGCGGCGCGCTGGGCCCAGGCACCGGTGCTCACGGCCCCGATCACGAACACCGACAGACCGCACCCGGCGATCAGCCACCAGGCGGCGTGCGAGGCGGACGAGAGCTCCAGGCTGGCGTGCGATGCGACCACGGTCCCGAGGATCGAACCGGTGAGGGCGACCCCGAGCGCCTGTCCGATCTGGCGGCTCGTCGAGGCGACCGCCGCGGCGACCCCGGCCTGGTTGTCCGGCATGCCCGAGACGGCCGTGAACGTGATGGGGGGGTTGACCGAGCCGAAGCCTATGCCGAACACCGCATAGGACAGGAGCAGGAGCCACAGCGGTGTTCCGGCGCTCAGACCGGTCAGCATGAGCGCGGCGGCCGTCATGCACCCGCCCGCCACGAACAGCGGGAGCCGCGGACCCCTTCGCCCCAGGGCCCGTCCCGAGAGCGGGCTGAACGCCATCGCCATCGCGGCCATCGGGAGCGTGCATGCGCCTGCGGCGAGGGCGGAGTAGCCACGAACCTCCTGCAGATACAACGTGTTCAGGAACAGGAACCCGCTGAAACCGGCGAACGCGCAGACCGCGATCACGGTCGCGCCTGTGAAGGGGGGACTCCGGAAGAAACGCAGTTCGATCAGCGGATCCGTGCGCCGAAGCTCATACAGCGCGAGAGCGAGAATCGAGCAGGCCGACACCGCGAGCAGTCCCACGGTCTGGGTCGACAGCCACGAGGCGCTCGGCGCGTCGATGATCGCGTAGGTGAGCGACGAGAGTGCGAGGATCACCAGGCACTGCCCGACAGGATCAAAGCGCCTGGCGCGCGGAGCGCGCGATTCAGGCACGAATATCGCCGCCAGCACAGCGGCCGTGAGCCCGATCGGCACGTTGATCCAGAAGATCGCCCGCCACCCGACCGTCTCGGTGAGCAGGCCCCCGACGATCGGGCCGAGGGCGAGACTGACGCCGACGACCGCGCCCCACACACCGATGGCGGTCGCCCGCTCGCGCGGCTCGGTGAAGACGTTCGTGATGATCGACATGGCGACGGGGTTCAGCATCGAACCGCCGACGGCCTGGAGCATCCTCGCCGCAATCAGCCAGCCGAGGGTGGGCGCGACGCTGCACAGAAGCGAACCGAGGACGAACATGAGAAGCCCGGCCTGGAAGGTGCGGCGCCGGCCGAAACGGTCGGCGGTGGAGCCCGCGAGCAGCAGCAGGCTCGCGATCACGACGGTGTAGGCGTCGACAGTCCACTGCAGGCCCGCCAGCGACGAGTGCAGATCCCGCTGGATCGAAGGGAGCGCGACGTTGACGATCGTGTTGTCCATCGAAACGATCAGAAGGCTCGAGCAGCAGATCGCAAGGATGGTCATGCGCCTGCGATCGGTGAGCTCCGGTGTACGGTTCATCACTGACTGTTCTACCGTCAAAGGCCGCGATCACGGTGGCGGGGCGAGAAGCGCGACAGATGGGAGTGCCGATGGCGAACGTAACCATCGACGAGCTGACGCTCGCGGATGAGCCGGACCGTTGGGCCGCATACGGCTTCGATGTGCACGATGCCAGGTGCTCACTCGCAGGCGTCACCCTGCACCTCTCCGGCGAGCAGCAGCCCGGCGGGATCACCGGCTGGTCGCTGCGGGAGCTAGCGTCGACCGACCTCGACGGCCTGCCGACCACGCTGTCGCCGGGGAGCGCGAGCCATGACGGCGAGCGCGCCGGCGTCCACCCGAACGGTGTGCTGGCGATAGATCACATCGTGGCGATCACGCCCGATCTCGACCGCACCATCGACAGACTGCAGGCTGCGGGCCTCGACCTGCGCCGCGTGCGCGAGGAGCCGACTCCCGCGGGTGCGCCGCGCCAGGCCTTCTTCAGGCTCGGCAGCGAGATCCTCGAGCTCGCCGCCGAGCCCGCAGAGGTGAGCGCCCGTGCCGGCGGTCCGCAGCGGCCGGCGTTCTTCTGGGGACTCGCCCTCCTCACGGCCGACATCGAGCGCACCGCCGCCGCGTTCGCACCGCACGACGGCGAGCCGCGCGCGGCCGTCCAACCCGGCAGGCGGATCGCGACTGTCAAGCGATCGGCTGGGCTCTGCGTGCCGATCGCCCTGATGACCCCGTTCGAGAAGGAGGGGCAGACATGAGCGAGGAGCTCTGGACGGACGTGGACAGGTTCATCGACGAGCATCTCGTCGGCCCAGACCCCGTCCTCGAACGGGCCCTGAGCGAGAGTGCCGCCGCAGGGCTGCCCGCGATCGCGGTGTCGCCCGCGCAGGGCAAGATGCTGCACCTGCTGGCGAGAATTCACGGTGCCAGCAGGATCCTGGAGCTCGGCACGCTGGGCGCCTACAGCACCATCTGGATGGCGCGAGCGCTCCCGCCCGGAGGGCGCATGATCACGCTGGAGCTGAACCCAGACTTCGCCAGGACGGCGCGGGCGAACATCGAGCACGCGGGATTCGGCGATGTCGTAGAGGTCAGGGTCGGCCCGGCGCTGTCGGCGCTGGAAGACCTCGTCGCCGAGGCGGGCGAGCCTTTCGACCTGATCTTCATCGACGCCGACAAGCAGACCACGCCCGACTACTTCCGGGTCGCGCTCGAGCTGTCCCGGCCCGGAGGGGTGATCGTCGTCGACAACGTGATCCGCGACGGGGCTCTGATAGACCCGGCGAGCGAGGATCAGGGCGCAGTCGGGATGCGCGCGTTCCACGAGATCCTCGCGAACGAACCTGGTGTCAGCGCCACGAGCATCCAGACGGTGGGCTCGAAGGGATACGACGGGTTCACGCTCGTGCTCGTCGGCGAGCGTGCGCCCGAAGAGGCCGACGGGTAAGCTCGCGACGATGGCACGCGAGCTGAAGCTGGGCCTGAACACGGGCTACTGGGCCGGCGGCCCGCCGCACGGCGCCGCAGAGGCCGTCGCCGAGGCCGAGAAACTCGGATTCGATTCGATCTGGACAGCCGAGGCATACGGGTCTGACTGCCTCACACCGCTCGCATGGTGGGGCGCGTCGACCGAGCGCGTGAAGCTCGGAACCGCGATCGTGCAGATGTCGGCCCGTCAGCCCGCCGCCACCGCGATGGCCGCCATGACGCTGGACCACCTCTCCGGCGGCCGGTTCATCCTCGGGCTCGGCGTATCGGGCCCGCAGGTCGTGGAGGGCTGGTACGGGATGCCGTTCGAGAAGCCGCTTGCCCGCACACGCGAGTACATCGGCATCATGCGCAACATATGGGCGCGCAAGGGACCGCTGGAGGCCCCCGGTCCGCACTACCCCCTCCCGCTGCCCGGAGGCACGGGGCTGGGCAAGCCACTGAAGTCCTCGATCCATCCGCTGCGCGAGGACATACCGATCTATCTCGGCGCGGAGGGACCCAAGAACATCGCGCTATGCGCCGAGCTCTGCGACGGCTGGCTCGCCCTGTTCTTCGCGCCCGAGCACCAGGATCTCTACACGAGCTCGCTGCAGGAGGGGTTCGCGAGGGACGGAGCGCGCCGCACGGCCGAGGACTTCGAGGTCGCGGCGACAGTGCCGCTGATCATCTCCGACGACGTCGACGCCGCGGCTGACGCGCTGCGTCCGTTCTACGCCCTCTACTTCGGCGGGATGGGGGCGAAGGGCACGAACTTCCACGCGAACGTGGCGATCAAAATGGGCTACGAGGCGGAGGTCGACGAGATCGCCGAGCTCTATCTCTCCGGCAAGAAGGACGACGCGGCGGCGAAGGTCCCCCGCGGGTTGATCGAGCAGATGGCGCTGATCGGATCTCGCGAGAAGATCCGAGAGGACCTCGAGCGCTGGCGCGAGTCGATCGTGACGACGCTGCTGATCTCAGGCGACGCGGCGACCATGCGTGCCGCGGCCGAGCTGGTCCTCGGCTGAGAACGCCGCCCGCGGGCAGCCGGCGCTCGCGGCTGTAGGGTCGGCACATGAGCGACCGGGGGTCGCGTCGGCGGTCTGACGCCGCGCGCGGACGGGTAGAGAGACCTCATGCAGCGGCAGGCGATGACTCCACGGGGGTGAGGGGGGCGGCGCCGGTGCGCTCGGATGCGTCGATCAAGCGCCTGACGCTGATCGCGTGCATCATCGGCTCGGGGATCGTGCTGCTCGACGGCAGCGTCGTCAACGTCGCCCTGCCCACGATCCAGGTGGCGCTCGGGGGAGGGCTCGCTGCACAGCAATGGGTCGTCAACGGGTATCTGCTCACGCTCGGCTCGCTGATCCTCATCGGCGGCTCGCTCGGCGACCTGTTCGGCGAGCGGCGCGTCTTTGCGCTCGGGGTCGCCGGCTTCGGCGCAACCTCGCTGCTGTGCGCGCTCTCGCCGAGCATCGTCTTTCTCGTCGGCGCCCGCGCGCTGCAGGGAGTCGCGGGAGCTCTGCTCGTCCCGAGCTCACTTGCAGTGATCGTCAGAACGTTCCCGCGCGCGGAGCGGGGTGCGGCGATCGGCAGCTGGACGGCGTGGGGGGCGATCGCGTCGGTCCTCGGCCCGCTCGCGGGCGGCGAGCTGCTGGCGCTCGCGTCCTGGCGCTGGATCTTCGTGCTCAACATCCCGTTCGTCGCGGTCTGCCTGACGCTGATCGTGATGGTCGTCCCACGCGGCGTTCCGGCCGTGGACCGCGATGGTCCCGCGCGAAGGGTGGACGTCGTTGGTGCGGTCCTGTGCGCGCTCGGCCTCGGAGGGCCGGTGTTCGCACTGATTGAGCAGCCACGGCTCGGATGGGGGAGCCCGCTGGTCCTCGTTTCACTGATCGCCGGGAGCGCCCTGTTCGCCGCGTTCCTGCTCTACGAGTCCCGCGCGCGAGATCCGATGCTCCCGCTGGGGCTGTTCCGCAGCCGGAACTTCGCAGCCGGGAACATCGAGACGTTCTCCATGTACGCGGGGCTGTCGGTGCTCTTCTTCTTCCTGGTCCTCTTCCTGCAGCAGATAGGCGGATACACGCCGTTGCAGAGCGGCCTCGCGACGCTCCCCGTGACGATTGTGATGTTCCTGTGCTCGCGTCGGTTCGGGGCGCTCGCGACACGGCACGGGCCGCGCCTGTACATGGGCGCCGGTCCTCTGATCGCGGCCGCCGGGCTGCTGCTCTTCCAGCGGGTCGGCGCACAGGTCCGGTACGTCCCGGAGGTCCTGCCGGCGCTGCTCGTGTTCGCCCTCGGCCTGTCGATGACCGTAGCTCCGCTGACCGCGGCGGTTCTCGCCGGTGCCCGTGAATCACAGGCCGGGATCGCGTCCGGGGTCAACAATGCGATCGCGCGTGTCGCGGGCCTGCTCGGCACCGCCTCGGTGGGCGCCGTGGTTTCGGCGTCCTTCGCGGCGTCGCTCGACCGCGGCCTCCACGGAGCGGCGCTCGGACCGTCGGCGCGCAATGCCGTCGCGCAGGCGAAGCATCTGCCGCTGGGGCGCCCGGACGTCCAGCACGTCGCGCCTGTACAGGCACACGCGATCTCGGTCGCCGCCGAGCAGGCATCGCTTCACAGTTTCCACACGGGCATGGCGATCGCCGCCGTGCTCGTCGCCGCCGGCGGCCTCATCGGCGCAGCCGGCATCCGGGATCAGCAGCCGCCGCCGGAAGACGCCGTGCTGCCGCCGCCCCGTGGCATGCACGCCTGATGTCTGCCGCCCTGTCCCAGGGCTCAGAGGTGGCCTAACGGGGCTCGCGAGCGTATTCGCGCATCGCCTGGATCACGGGGCCGAGCTTCTGCCCGCGTGCGGTGAGCACGTACACGACCGCCGGAGGGCTCGACGGGATCACCGTCCGGTCGATGAGCCCCGCCGCCTCGAGGTCCCGCAGGCGCTCTGAGAGCATCCGTGGGGAGATTCCGTCAACGGCCTCGGCGAATTCGTTGAAGCGCCGCGCGCCCGTGAGGGCCGCATAGATGATCGAGATCTGCCAGCGCCGCTCGAGGAGGTCCGCGGTCTCGCGGACCTCCAGCGGCACGGGCTCACATCTACGCGAGGTGCGCGACATCACGACGTGCGGGCTCCAGAGCCCGGTCGAGGACCTCCTGCACGGTCATGACCGGGTGGAAGGTCATCTGGTCGCGAACGTCCTCGGGGATGTCATCGAGGTCGCCACGGTTGCGCTCCGGCAGGATCACATCCGTCAGGCCCGCCGCGTGCGCCGCGAGAACCTTCTGCTTCAGGCCGCCGATCGGCAGAACGCGACCCTGGAGCGTGACCTCGCCGGTCATGCCCACCGTGTGCTTCACCGGGCGTCCCGAGAGCAGCGACGCGAGCGCCGTGACCATCGTCACGCCTGCGCTCGGCCCATCCTTCGGGATTGCGCCAGCGGGCACGTGTACGTGGAACTCCGTGTTCTCGAACGCGTGCTCGTCGATGCCGAGCTCCTCGGCGTGTCCCCGCACATATGAGAGGGCGATCTTCGCGGACTCCTTCATGACGTCGCCGAGCTGGCCCGTCAGGACCAGTCCGCTGCCGCCGCCGCTGCCTCCCTTCATCGCGGTCGCCTCGACGAACAGCACATCGCCGCCCGCGCCCGTGACCGCCAACCCGGTTGCAACGCCCGGTGTGGCCGTGCGGGCTGCGGACTCCTGGAAGAACTTCTGGCGTCCGAGAGCGTCTCGCACGGTCTCCAGGTCTATCTTCACGGGCATCTTCAGCTCGCCGGAGCGGGCCTTTGACTTTGGCTTGCGTGTCGTCTTCGTGGCTTTGGCCGTGCCCGTCTCCTCAGGCTTTGCCTTTGACTTGGGCTTTGTCTTCGCCGGCTCCTCGGCGCTCGCGTCGTCGGCCGGAAGACTCGTCGCTATGCGCGTCGCTGTCTTGCGCAGCACCGTGCCGAGCAGGCGCTCCAGGTTGCGGACGCCCGCCTCACGCGTGTACTCGGAGATGATCGTCCGCAGTACGTCATCGGAGATCTCGACCTCGTTCTCGCGCAGGCCGTTGCGGTCGCGCTGGCGCGGCCACAGGTAGCCCTTGGCGATCGCCACCTTCTCCTCGGAGGTGTAGCCGTCGAAGCGGATCACCTCCATGCGGTCAAGCAGCGGGCCGGGGATCGTGTCCGCGACGTTCGCGGTTGCGATGAACATCACCTGGCTGAGGTCCAGCTCGACGTCCAGGTAGTGGTCTCGGAACGAGTTGTTCTGAGCCGGGTCCAGCACCTCCAGGAGCGCGGCCGAAGGGTCACCGCGCCAGTCGGCGCCGACCTTGTCGACCTCGTCGAGCAGGATCACCGGGTTCATCGTCCCCGCGTCACGCAGGGCACGCACCAGGCGTCCCGGCAGCGCACCGATGTATGTCCGCCTGTGGCCGCGGATCTCGGCCTCGTCGTGGACGCCGCCGAGCGACATGCGCACGAACTCGCGCCCCGTCGCACGCGCGATCGACTCGCCGATCGAGGTCTTGCCCGTTCCGGGCGGCCCGATCAGCGTCAGGATCGCCCCGGACTTCGGGTCGGCCTCGATGCCACGCTCGGTACGGAGCTTGCGAACCGCGAGGTACTCGGTTATCCGGTCCTTGACATCCTCGAGCCCGGCGTGGTCCGCGTCGAGAACCGCGCGTGCTGCGACGGGGTCAAGGTGCTCCTCTGAGCGCTTGCCCCACGGCACGGCGACCAGCCAGTCGAGGTACGTGCGGATCATGCTGGACTCGCCTGTCTGCTCGCCCATGCGCTCGAGGCGCGCGAGCTCCTTGTTCGCCTGCTCACGAACCTCGTCCGGCATGTCGGACTCGTCGATCTTCGTCCGGTACTCCTCGGCGACCGACGCGTCGTCCTCGCCGAGCTCCTTGCGGATCGAGTCCATCTGCTTGCGCAGGAAGTACTCGCGCTGCTGCTTCTCGGCGCCCTCCTGCACGTCGTCGCGGATCCTCCTGCGGACCTGCAGCTCGGCGAGGCTCTCCCGCTGGAGCTGTACGGCGAGCTCGAGGCGCTCGGTGACGTCGAGCGTGCGAAGGAGCTCGACCTTCTGCTCGTAGCTGAGGTTCGGAGAGTAGCCGGCGGAATCGGCGAGTGCGCCCGGCTCAGCGATGGCGCGCAGGAACGCGGATATGCGTCCGTCGTCGCCGCGCAGCTCGAGGATCTCCTCGACCGTTGCGCGGTACTCGCGCTCTAGCTCGCGTGTGCGCCCGTCGGTGGGCACCTCGTCGGGCCGCTCGTCGACCTCGACGCGTAGCTCCCCTTCGGGTCCGCTCTGAGCGGCTCCGATGAGGGCGCGGTGCTCGCCGGACAGGGCGACGGCGCGGCCGCCGCCGGGGAGGCGGACCTGCTCGGTGACCTCCACGATGGTGCCGACCTCAAGGAACTCTCCGTCGTGGCGCGGGACTAGCACCACACGCTTGTCCTCGCCCACGTCGACCGTGAGCGTGATTCCCATGTTCGGGAACACGACCGTGTCGTCGAGGGGGATCAGGCGCATCCGGGGCGTCGGTGGCGTGGGCTGGATCTCGGGAGTGGTTGAGGCAGATGGCATAGGTATTCGCTCCATATGAGCTTACAAAAGTATAGTTAGTATAGCGCCAGTTGATTGCGTCCACAAGTACTTTTCGCGGCTTCCAACATCACCCCTGAAACGGGCTTCACAGAGCCAAATTCAGCGCCGCCGAGCCAGAATTCCGCCGCCACAGGGCGACTATTCCCGCGGTTTGAAAGTGACCTGGACGTCCTCGCGATGAACCCGCTCCTCGACTTCCGCGGAGAACGTCAGCGCACGCTTGTCGGCGTCAAGCAGGGAGTCGGAGAGCAGCGTCCGCGGCCACAGGCGGTGGCGCAGCACGACATTGACCTCCGCTGCGTAGATGGTCAGCTGCGCACCCAGGTAGAGCCACGCGAGCAGCCCGAGGACGACCGCGAACACGCCGTAGAGCGGGCCGGTGCGTTTGAGGACGTGGTCGATGTAGAAGCCGCCGAGATGCTGGAGCAGCTGCCAGAAGATCGATGCGACAAGCACGCCGATCCACAGTTCACGCCAAGACAGGTCGGCCGCGCACAACAGTTTGAACGCGATCATGAAGAGCGCCAGGTTGGTGGCGAACGCGACCAGGACACCCGCCAGCACAGAAACGGCACCGTGGCTCGCTGCGCCCACATAGCCGGCCGCGACTGTCGAGATGATGCTCAGCGTCCCGAGGATCGCAAGCATGCCGAGGCCGCGCAGACGCAGATGAATGAAGTCCGGGCGAGCCTTGAAGGGCACTCCCCAGATGCGATTGAAGGCTTCCTGCGTCGCGTTCGTGATTCCCATCCCGGCGAGCAGCGCTCCGACGATGCCGATCACCAGGGCGAGGTTGCTGCCGCTGAGCGAATGGTGTTCGAGCTGATCACTGATCAGTGGGATCTGGCCCAGCGTCCCGTGGAGGATTTCTTCCCGTTTGGCGGTGTTGCCCTGGAGCAGAAACCCGAGCACAGTGACGAGCACGAGCAGCAGCGGGAACAGCGAAACGAACGCGTAGTAGGAGATCAGGGCAGCGAGGTGGCCCGCCTGGTCATCGCCTGACTTCTTAAGGACGGCCGCGATGAAGCGGATGCCGGGCGTGCGCTGCTGACGCTTGTCGATCGCGCGTAAGCGGTCGTTGAAGCTCAACGGGGAATCCGACTGATGGGGGGGCAAGGTCGAGTCGTGCACGACATCTCCGTGTGTGTAGCCGATCTGACGGTCAGATACCCGGTCCGGGTGCGGTTATCCCGCCGGGCCGGGCTGCCCCGGCGACGGCTAGCACGGGCGTTGCTGCGGTCATCCAACCCCCTGATCGCAGGTGCGTCCTCCCAAATGCCGGTGGTTGGTTCGATCAACGACCACACGGCGAGCAGCAACCACGCGCACGCGGCCGGAGGTCGGGAACGTTTCAGGACCCGACTCCGGCCGTTGGCGCCTCGTGCCTGCGACGGGCATGCTGATGCGCGAACGACGTCCCGCGCATGAGGTCTACCGCGCATATGACGAGCTGACCGGGGAGGACGGCCACCCGGACGAAACTCCGCCCCCGCCGTCCCCCGAGTTCCGAAGTGGGAGTCCTGTGCTTCGCGTGGCGGGTGTGGTGATCGTCGCCGGGGTTCTCGGCGCCATCGGGCTCCTGTTGGTCCTTGACGGGCCCAGATCACGGGTCGCGGTACACCCGACGCTCACGAATGGGCGGCACGTCCTGCGACCGGCCAGCAGGTCGAGGTCGTCACACCTCCGTCACCGCCGCAGAGCCGAGGCCGCTGGGAACATCGGTTCCGAGGAGCGGCCGTCACGTCCAGCATCAAGCGCTCGGCCGATGACGCCGGTCCCGGATCCTGTCGTGCGGGTCGAGTCGCCGGGCGAAGCAAACCCGGGCTCACACAGCTCCGCGTCCAGCGAATGTGGAGCCAATCACGAGTTCGGATTCGAGTCATGCCGGTGAGCGGCGGGAAATCGGATGTCCTGATCACCAGACGCCCGATGTGGCGGCTTCGCATCGCGAGCGACGCACCGCGATATCTACTGTGCGCACTCTCTCTCGCAGGGATTCTCGCGAGCGCTCGGTTTGCGATCGCGCCCCCGCGTGCGTCCGCGCCGTCAACATCCGGAGTCAGTACCGCAAGGCCGGATCTGGCAGCTGAGGGCTATGCCGTCCTCTTCGCTCGCAGCTACCTGACGTGGAACGCAGCCGACCCTGAAGCCGCTGGTCATGGCCTTCAACAGTTCGTTGCCGCCGCCGCCGAACCGGATCTGGGTCGTCAGCTACCGGCCACCGGAGAGCAGCGCGTCGAATGGGCCGAAGTAGTCCAGGAGCGTGAACCGCGGGCCGGCGAGCATGACTACACGGTCGCCGCACAGACAGACACAAGTGGGCTGGTCTATCTCGCGGTCCCGATCGAGCGTGCGCCCGGCGGTGCGGTGCAGCTCGCCGCTTATCCGGCCTTCGTTGGGCCCCCGGCGCTCGGCACCGGTGCACTCCAGGAAGGCGTGCGATCTGTTTCAGACCCGTCGCTGCGCGCTGTCGTCGGCCGTGCGCTGCGGAACTATCTCGCAGGCGAGCCGTCCGAGTTGGCCGCCGACCTGACCGCGAGTGCCGTTGTGTCGCTTCCCGAACAGGGACTGTCACTCACTGCAATTCAGCGCATCGCGTGGGACTCAGATGGCAGATCGGTCGTCGCGGTGATCCAGGCCCAGGACAGCCGCGGAGAGCAGTACACGCTCGCTTATGAACTCGACGTCGTGCAGGCGCAGGGCCGCTGGGAGGTCTCGGCGGTGCAGATGGACCCGTACTCATAGGCCAACACAAGGAGAACGACATGAAGCTTCAAAGTCGGCGAGCTGTCCTCGCTGCCGCAGTCGCGTGTGCGCTGATCGGCGTTACACCGCCGGTCGTGTTCGCGGCGGTTGACACCCCAAGCAACGTAACTGTCCAGGGCTCGACTTCGACCGAATCCAGCACCTCGTCGCTCGAGTCGGCTGCGGCGAAGGCCAGTCAGATGGGACGCACGGTTGCAATGAGCCTCATAGCGCTTGCGTTTGCAGTTGCCGGAGCGGTTCTGGCATTCCGTCGCGACTTCAAGGAGGCAGCGGGCGTGTTCGTCGTCGGTCTCGTCGCGGTCCTGCTCGCGAGCCCCGCAGGGGTCGGCCTGCTTACCAACACCGTGACGACGCTCTTCGGTACCGGCTGATGGAGATCCGGAGCTACCGCAGCGTCTTCGATCTCGAGCGCCGAATCTACAGAATCGATCGGCTGCGGCTCAATCCGGGCGGGCTTCCGGTACGCAGTCTCGTCTATCTCATAGTGATCGGGCTCGCCGCTCTCGCCGCCAGTTCGCTGCCCTTCGTCGGTTCGCTCTTCGGGGCTGTGCCCTGGTACCTGCGCGATGTAGCCATCCCGTGTGCGAGCGCCGCCGCACTCGGAGCGGTACGACCGGACGGCCGCACCTTCCACGTTGCGGCGCAGGCACGGCTGCGTTTTCTTCTTGGGCCGAGGCATCTCTCGGGGTTGCGTCGGATCTCGCCGCGCAAGCGCTGGCAGCCTGCGTCGATCATCGTCCTGCCAGACGGTTCGGAGAGCACATTCCGTCGCCTGCGCTACACAGGACCCGGGGTCGTGCGGATTGCACGCGCCCACACTCGTGAGAGCGCTCTGCAAGAGCTGGGCTCTCGTGCCGTCACTCGCCGCCGGACAAGGCGCACCGTGACGATTCGCGCACTACCGGGCGCCGACTCCGCTCCGCGACTTCACAGAATCGTCCTGTCGGACAGGGCACGCCTGAACGTAGAGCCCCGTGCCTCCCGGCGAGGCGGGTCTTGAGAGCGCCGATCACCTTCATCCACGGCAACTGCGTGTTTGCGAGAGGCCTGCGGGACGCGTGGGCAGCGTTCGCCATCGAGCCGTCCTCATACGGCTGGCTCAACGACGAGGAGAAGCACTCGCGTCTTGCCGCCATAGCTGGAGCCGTCGAATCTGTGGGAGCTGACTTTCAGTTCCTTCGCGTCTCAGTTCAGTGGCAAGCGGAGCAGTACGGCAACGAACTCCGGGCCGAATCACAGGAACAGGCGAGGCACGGCGTCGTTCGAGAACCCACGTGGGGGCAATATGTGGACGCTCACGTTGAGCATCTGGCTGACAGAGCCAGCGCCGACGCGAAGGTCTTTCTCCTGGTCAGCCTGAGGGATCCGGGACTGGACGTCGCGGCATTCCTGTCCGCGGAAGGCGACTCGTGGCTAGGTGCGTTACGCGGCAGGTTCGGCGAGGGCCTCGCGTTCGGTGCGCGCCGGGTAATGACCGCGCGCGAGTTGCAGCAGACCAGAGCTCGCGCCGACCAGGCTCAAGCTCGCGCCGCCGCCTTCCTCGAGCTACGCGAGGTGCGAGGGATCGAGCTCCAGTGGCTGGTGCGGCGAGCATTCTGCCGCGGGCTCGGCGAGCCGGTGGTCGACGGTCTGCATGAGCCGCGGGCGTTGGCGTTCGAGCGCAACGGACATGCTGTTCTGGCGCCCCTGGAGGGAGACGTCATGCGGTGGGCCGAGGGGTGTGTCGAGCACCGTGGCCGGTCTCTACGCATCGAGTCCGAGCTCGGGACCAGTTGGCAGGCACAACTCTTGGTGGGCGCACTGCCGGAGCGTGTCCAGTTTCCGAGCGCAGCAGCGGAGCTGATGTTCGCTCCGGGCGAGAGTCTCCCGTTTGGAATCGACCTCTCGCTCAACGGACGGTACCTGCCCAACGACCTAGCGCTGCGCATGGCCCGCCGCCGGGTTCAGGACGCCGACCAGATCATGCGTGCAGAGCAAGAGGGTGAGCAGGGCGTGTCTGATCTCGGGTTGCATCGGACCCAGCAGGCCCGCGACCTGCTCTTGCACCTTCAGACCTCACGGAGACCGCCCCTGATTCGAGCGACACTCGCCGTCGCTGTCGGCGCGGCACAGGAGAGTGAGCTCGAGCGCCGCGTGGAGATGTGTAGACGTGCCTTCGGTGAGACCCGCCTTCACCGTCCTCACGGCGAGCAACTACGGCTCTTCGTTCAGCACCTTCCCGCTCAGCGCACTCAGGTAGCCGGATACGACGACACGCTCACGACGGAGCAGGTCGGCGCGATGATGCCGACCGCCTCACATGCGGTCGGGTCCGCACGTGGCTTCTACCTCGGTCACACGCTCACGGGCTCCAGACACCCCGTTCGCTTCAACCTCAGAGAGGGGTCGGACACCGACGCCAACGTCACGATTCTGAGCGTCGGGGCACTTGGGTCGGGCAAGACGACTCTCGCTCAAAAGCTCCAGTACGAGGCGTTCCTGCAAGGGGCGCGGGTCGTTGACTGCGACCCCAAGGGCGATCACAGGTTTCACCTGCTGGAGGACGTTGCGCCGCACGTGGAGCGTGTGGACCTGAGACCTCACGCCTCGCTGAGGGGGATGCTCGACCCACTCCGGATCGCGCCCAGGCACCTCGCGCAGGATGCCACCGTCTCGTTTCTCCGGTCGCTACTGCCCTCACGCGCAGAGCCGGCCTGGGAGACAGCCATAGTTGCCGCGGTTGACAACGTCATAACTCGGTCGCGAGAACCGACGTGCCTCGAGGTCGTGAGGGCGCTCAAGGACGAGGGTGGAGTGGGAGGGGCTGTCGGAGAAACGCTGGAGGTATACGCGCGCAGCGGGCTGACCCAACTCGGCTTCTCAGACCCCGGTGTGCGCCTGCCTCCGGTCGGCACCCAACAGGTCACGTATCTGCCGATCCGTGACCTCCCCGGCCCCCCGCAGGACACGCGCCGATCGGAGTACACGCAGGCCGAGCGTTCGGGCGAGCAGATTGTGCGCCTCATCGCGATGCTGGCAATGCACCTCATGGCCTCAGAGCGGGAGCGCCTGAAGGTGTTCTCGTTCGACGAGGGATGGCGGCTGCTGGGGGACCCGGTCGGCCGTGCGCTCCTCGGCTCGCTACAGCGGATGGGCCGCTCGGAGCTCGCTGTGCCGATCATCAGCACGCAACTCGTGACCGACGCGCTGGTTGGAGATCGCGCCGCTTTGGAGAGCCTCGTGGGCGCCACATTCGTCTTCGGGATGCGCTCGGAGACGGAGGCGGCAAGGGCTCTGCTCCTACTCGGACTCGACCCGCAGGACAGGCGTCTGCGTCGGTCACTCATCGACATGCAAGCCGGGCGTTGCCTGTTTCGCGATCACATAGGACGCGTGGCGGCGATACAGGTTGACCTGGTCCTTCCGTCGCTGCTCCGCGCCTTCTCGACAACGCCCTCAAACTGATGGGCTGCACTCGACCGCGTCGTCGCACGGTGACGGGCGGGCTAACAGAGCAGGCGCGGCGTCACAGCGTCGCAGGTGGGCTGGCGCTGCTCATAACGGTGGCGTCATGGCTCTCCTGCGGTGCTCAAGCCCGAGGCGCGACAGGCCGGGCGGACGCCTCGACCGCCAGCGGGCGCATTGCGCGTGAGCTCGGAAAATCGGTGCCACGATCCCCGAGCGAGCCCGCTCTCACCGGGTCCAGCGGCGCCACCGGCACGGCGACGCCCACCAGCGAACCACCCGTCGACGTGGGCGCTCAGCAACCCGATCCCCTTGCGGGCAACGGGCTCGGAAGCCCAGCGTGCGGAGCCAATGCGCGTGGGGCGCTATCGAGCGTCGGTCAACGGTCGTGCGAAAGCTCAGGGTTCGTCGCCGCCGCCTACCCGACGGCTGACTACGGGCTCGATGTGCACATCGACACGGGGGTACTCGGGTTGAGCCAGGGCGGCTTCATGAGTGCCGTGCAGGACCTCCTGGTGACACCGGTGTGGATGGCGCTGCTCTGGGCGGTCCACGCCATGGTCGTGATGCTCGAATGGGGGTTCGCGATCGACCTGCTCGACAGTCCCGTCGGCAACGGCCTCGGAGCGGGTCTCAGGCGGATGCAGGATGAGATCACGGACCCGATCCTGCCACTCGTGCTCGCTGTGGCCGCGGTGCTCACCGCCTACCAGGGCATCGTCCGCCGGAGGGTCTCGCGTGCGGTCGGGGAGATCGTCGTTATGGGCGTGATGATGGCCGTCGGCATCTGGGTGGCGGGCAACCCGATCGGGACCGTCGGCGCGCTGGGAGCGTGGGCAAACGAAGCCAGCTTCGGAGCACTCGCAGTCGGCGCTCGGGGTGCGCCGACAGCCACATCGGGCGCGCTGACGCAGGACATGCAGGGATTGTTCGCGTCGAGTGTGCAGGCGCCGTGGTGCTATCTGGAGTTCGGAGACGTCGCCTGGTGCGACGATCCCTCACGCCTTGATCAGCACCTGCGCCTGGCAGGGATGCGTGAGGCATCGGCTGAGCTTGCACTGGCAGCAAAGGGGGGACCGAACCAGGGCACGCTCAAACGTGGCGCTGCCTTGATGAAGGCGGCACGCACTAACGGCGAGATGTTTCTCTCCCTGCCGGCCAATAGCCCCGCGCGAAACTCGATTACGGAAAGCTCGTCTCTGTTCAGCGCAATCTGCCAGAGCAGCGAAGCAACGAGCTGTCGAGGGGCAGCCGCCGCACAGGCCGAATTTCGCACTGGCACCGGGACATGGCCACGTGTCGGCGGTCTCGTGCTCATCGCAGTTGGGCTCGTCGGTGTGCTGCTCGTGTTCGGGTTTGTAGGACTTCGGCTGCTGATGGCAGCCACCTTCAGCCTGCTGTTCCTTCTGCTGACGCCCGTGGCGATTCTCGCGCCCGCATTCGGCGAAAGAGGCCGGTCCGTCTTCCGCGCGTGGGGCACACAACTGCTGGCCGCGGTCCTGTCAAAGCTCCTGTTCGCGTTTCTGCTCGGCGTGCTCCTCGCGGTCTTTGGAGTGATCTCCAGTCTGCCCGCGGTGGGGTGGTGGACTCAGTGGCTTCTCATGTCGGCATTCGCATGGACCGCCTTCATGCGCCGGCACCAGGCCCTGGCGATCTCCGGCTCGCTGCATCGGACGACCGGCGGCAGATCCGCACCAGTGCCCTCTGCGCGAAGGGTCCGGGGTGCTCTGGAGACTCCCAGAGCCGCATTGCAGCGCGCAAGGGCCACTGCGCGTCAGCCCGCGGGCGACGTACCTGCGCCCATCGCAACGCCCAACCTGACGAGCCTGACGGCCGGCGGCGGCACGCCACGGCGGGACGGGCCAAACGAGCCGCTGGGCGACCCCGACCTCCACCAAGGGACGCTCGCGCGGACCTCGCAGCAGCTCACTTCCAAGCAGCTGCAAACCGAACGCATCAGGCGAGCTGAAAGGCTCGCCATCGCCGCTGCCAACCCCAGGCGAGCAGTGGAACTCGCAACTCGCGGGAGGCGTGTCGAGAGCGACATCGCACGCCATGAGAGCGACCTGCTGGAGGCGCGCCACCGCGCGGCAAACAGCAAACCCAGCTCTGACCAGGATGGCGATGTTGGCGACGGTTCTCGGTCGCTGCGGCGAGCAGGCTGGCCAAAGCGTGAGGCGCCCTCCGAGTCACCCGTGAGGGACGTGAGCCCACGAGGGCTCGGTGGCGTTCACGCCGCGGATTGGCCGCGCGGCCCAGGCGGCGATGACCCGCCAGGCCGCTCGAACCACGCCGGCGCGCGTGACTCAGCCGGCGCCGGTGAGCTGCAGGCCACGCCACCTGATCCTCCCGTGCCGTGGTGGCTCCACGGCGACCACGACGCCGCCGTCATGCACGACCTGCGCGAGGTGGAGGCGGGACGCAAACGCGACATCGGATTCGGGGAGGAGTGACACGTTCACCTCGTGCAAGTGGGGGAGCCGAGTTTGCGGTTGCTGGCGTGCTCGCGGCGTTCGCGCTCACTGCCGTGATCGCGTTGGGGGCGAGCGCAACGCTGGTACTCGCCACCGGAACGGCGGGCGGATCGACCGCGTCCCCGGGGCCCGCCACCGGCGCCTCCGAGCTGGCAGTTCACGAAATACCGCCCGAATACCTGAATCTGTACCAGGCGGCCGCCCGCCGCTACGCGATCGACTGGGCGATCCTCGCGGGTATCGGTCGCGTGGAGTGCGATCACGGAATGGACCCCGACCCGTCGTGCACCGTGGAGGGAAGGGTCAACTCGGCGGGGGCGGGCGGCCCGATGCAGTTTCTTGCTGCTACGTGGGCCGTCTACGGCGTCGACGAGAACGCGGATGAGCACCCGGATCGCTGGAACGCCGCCGACGCGATCTTCTCAGCCGCGAACTATCTTCGGGCTTCCGGAGCCCCCGGCGACTACCAGCGGGCGATCTTCGCCTACAACCATGCGAACTGGTACGTGACCGAGGTCGAGAGCTGGGCGGCGCGCTACCGCGGCACTGCGACAGCAAGCGAACCCGAACCCGTCCAGGGCTCAGAATCTGCGGAAGCCGGCTCGCTGGGCAGCTCGTTCACGAGTCCGACGCCCATCCGGTTCATCGAAGGAGCAGCGGCGCGCCTCGACCCACAGGACGGACACCTCGCGCTGATTCCGGCACGCGCTCCGGCGGTGATACAGGCGATGCTCGTCGCTGGCAACGAGCTGCAGGAATTGCCCTACGGGCCCGATGGGCACCCGGACCCACGCAACTCCACCCAGGAGGACTGCTCGAGCACGATCAACTATGTGCTCTACAGGTCCGGCGTGCGGCCGATCAGCGAAATTCTGCGCGACAATCCGCTCGCTCAGGATTATGTGCGTTGGGGTGCGCCGGGCCCCGGCAGGTGGATCACGATCTACGCCACGAGGAGTCCGACTCCTCACGTATTCGCGGTCATCGCGGGACTTCGGCTCGATACGAGCTACGACGGCACCGACGAAGGCCCCAACCGGTTCCAGAGCGGACCGCGTTGGCGAATCTTCGGGCGCATTCCCACTTGGGCTCACTGGGCTGTCCGCCACCCGCCGGGACTGTAGTCTGGCAGCATGGCGGAGCGCACGGTCGATTACCTGCTCATCGGGGGCGGACTCGCGAGCGCAAACTGCGCGCGCTGGCTGCGTGAGGCCGGTGCGGACGGGGACGTCCTGCTGGTCGGCCGAGAGCTTGACCCTCCCTACAACAGGCCCGACCTTTCCAAGGGGTATCTGCGAGGCGTCGAGAGTCGTGAGGAGCCGCTCTTTCGACCCAACGACTGGTGGTCGGAGCAGAACATCGAGCTGATGACCCGGACCAGCGTGATGGGGCTGGACCTGGGCGCGCGGACCGCCAAACTCTCCGACAAGCAGGAGATCGGGTTCGGCAAGGCACTGATCGCCACGGGAGCGAACGTCCGGCGCCTGACCGTCGACGGCTGCGATCTGGAGCACATCTACTACCTGCGAACGCTAGGCAACGCCGACGCTATCCGGGAGGGCGTCAAGGACGCCGAGCACGTCGTGCTCATCGGCGGCTCGTACATCGCTTGCGAGGTTGCGGCGACGCTCACGGCGATGGGGAAGAGCTGCACGATCGTGATGCAGGAGAACATCACCCTCGAACGGACCGTGGGAGCGCACGCAGGACGCTTCTTTCAGGACCTGCTCGAGTCGCACGGAGTCACCGTGTACGGCAACGACGAGCTCGAGCGGTTCGAAGGCGACGGCCTCGTATCCAGAGTCGTGACCCGCGCCGGGCTGGAACTGGACGCGCAGGCCGTGGTCATCGGTGCCGGCGTCGCGCCCGACGTGGGACTGGCTCAGCGGGCCGGGTTGGAGATCGGGGAACGCGGAGGGGTGCGCTGCTCCGACCGCCTGGAGAGCTCCGTCGCCGGTGTCTACGCAGCAGGCGACATCTGCGAATACGACTCCGTCATTCACGGCGGCAAGCCGATTCGCCTCGAGCACTGGGACGTCGCGTTCAACCAGGGCAAGGCTGTGGCCTTGAACATGCTCGGCCGGGGCGAGCCATATCAGGTGGTGCCCTACTTCTTCTCGGTGCTGGCGGACTGGGGGGAATTGGAGTACGTCGGCCCGGCATACGAGTGGGACGAGGAGGTCACGCGAGGCTCGCTTGAGGACGGGGTCTTCACGATCTGGTACCTGCAGGAAGGCGTCGTGAAGGCCGCGCTGACATTCGGCAGGTCCGACGACCTGGAGCAGGCCCGCAGGCTGATCGTCTCGGGCACGAAGCTCGATCAGGGCGACCGCGTTGCACTGGGCGATCTGGGTTCGGACCTCGCGCAGGTCGGTCGCTAGACGCCTGGGTTACACTCCGCTTGACAAACGTCGGTCGTGAAGGGAAGCCGGTGAGATTCCGGCGCGGACCCGCCACTGTGACCGGGGATGCCCACCGCGGCTCGCTCTGAGCGAGCAGCCACTGACCCGCCGCCGGCGGGATGGGAAGGCGCGGAGGGGTGGACCCGGGAGCCAGGAGACCTGCCTCCGACGCAAGCCCACAAGCCCTCGTGGAAAGGGGTCGGCTCCATGCTCAAATCAGGTCGAACCTTGTTGGCGCTAGGCGCCGCCGTATCGCTGCTCGCCGTATCCGCGTCCGCCGCCGCCGCGTCGGAACCGACATTTGGAACCGTCAGGGTGGAGGGGCTCGCCAGAACGCTTCTCCCTCGCACGCCGGTCACGACGACAACCGAACCCGTGGTCAAGGACGGCAAATCGTCCGACTCGTGCCCGGGGACCAGCGCGATCGGAGCCCTCCAGGACGCCACGGGCGGCGACTGGGGTGGACCCTGGAGCGAAAAGTATGGGGAGTACGAGGTCGGCTCCATCATGGGTGAGTCACACGAATTTGGGAGCGGCTACTACTGGAGCTTCTGGCTCAACCATCACGAAATGGAATTGGGAGCCTGCGAAGCAGCGCTTGAAACGGGCCAGGAAGTCCTCTTCTTTCCCTGCTCGGAAAGCGCAGCGTGCGGGCTGCCCCTCGGGCTTGAAGCGCCCGCAGTTGCCCAGGCCGGGGAGCCGGTGACTGTCACGGTGCGGAGGTATGCCGCGAACGGAACCTCGTCCCTGATCGCGGGTGCGACGGTGAGCGACGGCTCGGTGACTGCCACGACTGATGCGAGCGGCCACGCCGTGCTCACGCTGACGGACACCGGCGGAAGCACCATCAGCGCTGAAGCAGCCGAATCCATCCGCGATGAGGACCAGATCTGCATCCACAACGCGAACGACGGCAACTGCGGCACGGTTGCCGCCACCGAAACACCCCCGCCGATATCTCCCGGACACCCGAAATCTGATCCTCTCCCGCCCGCGCCCTACCGTGGGCCGTTCGCCCTCGTGGCGAAGGTCGCGAGCCTCATCGAGGGCCATATCTATCCGCGATCCCGCGCCCCGCGCACGATCGCCGGGACGATCAGCTCACACACTGCCGTCTCGTCGGTGCGCCTGGAGCTGCGCCGCTCGTTCAGAGGGCGCTGCTGGGCGTATGAAGGGCTTCGCGAGCGCTTCGTGCGCGCCCGCTGCGGCCATGGGAGCTCCTTCGCGGCGTCGAGCGGCGCGAGCTTCTCCTACCTGCTCCCGTCAGCGCTGGAGCCGGGACGCTACGTGCTCGATGTGCTCGCAACGGACGTGCTCGGAGACCGGACGACTCTCGCGCGCGGGACGTCAAGGATCGTGTTCGATGTCCGCTAGGGGTCTCGTGGCCACTGGTGCCGTGGCGTTGACGCTCCTGGCGGCCACGGCCGCCTGGGCGCGCGGGCCCGCGGGCTTCGGGGCCGCCTCGGCTCCCGTCGTTCAGAGCATGATCGTCGGGTCCGGTGGCGCTGTCCTCGCTGGCGACAGGACGGTCAGGGCCTCGGCGACGTCGATCCGCGTCTCCGGGCGCATGTGCGCCGTCGCTGCCGGCACCCCGCTGGCCGTGCTCGCTGCGCTTCACCGTGCCGGAGGGCCGGGGTTCGCGCTGCGCGATTACGGGAGCTGCGGAGGAGCCGCGGTGAACTCGGCGCAGCTGTACGTCTCAGCGATCGACGGAGAGCGTGGGGCGGCACAGAGCGGCTGGGAGTACAAGGTCAACGGCGTGTCCGGAAGCGCAGGCGCGGCGGATCCGAGCGGCCCGATGGGAGACGGGCGGCGGCTGCGGTCCGGTCAGCGGGTGCTCTGGTTCTGGTGCCAAGCCTCCTACGGCGGTTGCCAGCGCACACTCGAAGTGTCCACGTCGACGTCAACCGTGAACCCCGGCGCCGGCCTGCGGGTGGCGGTCCGCGGTTTCGACAACGAAGGCAGCGGGCAGGCGGTCGCCGGTGCGATCGTCACGCTCGGCACGGACTTCGCCTCGACGGGCTCCGGCGGCGAGGCCGACCTCGTGGCACCGACGACGCCGGGTCGCTACCAGGTGAGCGCGACCCGACCCGGTCTGGTCCCCTCGTTCCCTCAAACCATCATCGTCAGGTGAGAGCGACGGAAGCGAGCGCACAGGTTGCGCGCTCCCGCGGCGGGCGCATCCTGTCCCTCGGAGTACTTGGGTTGCTCGGATCCCTCGCGCTCGTCGGATGCGGACTCGGCGCGGGGCCCACGCCGGGAGCGGTGCAGCTCACTGTCACACGCGGTTTCGGTGAAAGCGAACTCGGGCTGCCGGGGCCGCTGAAGGTGTCCGGACAGGAGACCGTCATGAGCCTTCTGATGCGCAACTACACGGTCGCGACCCGTTTCGGGGGTGGTTTCGTGCAGAGCATCAACGGACTCGCCGGCGGCACGGAAGGCGGCGAGCCTGTCGACTGGTTCTACTACGTCAACGGCGTCCAGGCCGGACAGGGTGCCGCCGCCACAGACGTGCACCCCGGGGACCACATCTGGTGGGACCTTCATGACTGGAGCCAGACGCAGGACGTGCCCGCGGTCGTCGGCTCCTTCCCGCAGCCTTTCCTGGATGGCCTGGAAGGCAAGCGCCTGCCGGTCCGCGTCGAATGCGCCGCGGTGCAGAGCGCAGCATGCACCGAAGTGAGCTCACGGCTGCAGGGACTCGGCATTCCCGCCGCCGTCGCCGAGGTCGGTCCCAGCGAAGACCCTGAACAGCTACGCGTGGTGGTCGGACCGTGGTCGAAGCTACGGCTGAGCCTGCCCGCCGAGATGGTCGAACAGGGCCCCCGCTCGAGCGGCGTGTACGCGCGTTTCACCGCGGGCGGGAGCTCGCTCATCCTGTTCGGCAAGGACGGCCGCACGGTGAGCACACTCGGTGCCGGCGCAGGGCTCATCGCAGCGACGAGGCATGGAGAAGACGACCCCGTCTGGTTCGTCGCGGGGACCGACGAAGCGGGTACGGCCCTCGCCGCCCGAGACTTCACCCAGGCTGATCTGCGCAACCGGTTCGCTCTCGCGCTCGCACCCGGCCGCGTCATACCGCTCCCCGAGACGGCGTCCGGATGAGCCGCGCTTCACGCATCGCCTTCTTTCCGCGGGCGAGCCCGCTGCATGCGGCGCGCGCGAGCATCGCGGCGGCATATGGCTGCGTGCTCGCCCTCGCAGCGCTGATAACGCCCGACCCGGTGCTTCTCGGCGCCCTGCTCGTGTCGGTCCTTGCCGCCGCCTTCGGAGCCGGGGTGGGCCGCGAGATCTCGCGCGCAGCAAGGACGGCGGCGCTTCCGATCATCCTGCTGACCGTGCTCGTGAACGTCCTCGTCAGCCGGGAGGGCCTGACCGTCTTCGCGCGGCTCGGCGACTGGGGTGTGCTCGGGCAGGTCAACCTGACCGTTGAGGCCGTGGTGTTCGGCCTCGTGCTCGCGCTGCGCCTGATGGTCGTGACGCTGTCCTGCCTGCTGGTGGTGTGTGCCGCCAACCCCGACGAGCTGCTGCTGGCGTTCCGGCGCATATCGCCGCGCTCTGCTCTGACGGCCACCCTGACGACGCGCCTGATACCGGTGCTCGGCGCTGACGCCAGACGTCTAGCGGAAGCACAGCGCTGCAGGCCGGACGGGGGCGCCCGGGGCGCACGCGGGCGGATGGCGATCCTTAAGGCGACGGTCGCGGGGGCACTGGACCGGTCGCTGGACGTGGCGGCGGTGCTCGAGATGCGCGGCTACGGCACGGCGCGGCCCGCACGAGGCTCGCGGGCTCCTCTCTCGCGTCATGACGTTGCGTTCGCATCGTCATCCGTGGCGGTGCTGCTGATCACCGTGTATGCGAGCGTCGCAGGGCTCGGCTCCTTCAGCCCGTACCCGCTGGTGAGCATGAGCGTCACCCCGGCGCTGCTCGTCGCCGCGGCGCTGCTCGTGCTCGTCGCGCTCGCTCCGTTCTGCGACAGGAAGGGGATCGAACGGTGAGCGTGCTGCGCTTTGATCACGTCAGCTACGCGTATCCCGCGGTCCAGCGCGATGCGATATCCGACGTGAGCCTCGCGATAGAGCCCGGCGAGTTCTGTGTCGTGGCGGGCCTTTCGGGCTCAGGCAAGTCAACGCTGCTGCGCGCCGCCGCGGGCCTGGTCCCGCACTTCCACGGCGGTCGATTCGCCGGGACCGTGACTGTTGGAGGGCTCGACACTCGCGAGCACGGCCCCGCCGAGGCCGGCGAGGTCGCGGGCACGGTCCTCCAGGACCCTGAGACCCAGGTGATCATGACCACCGTCCGCGCGGAGCTCTCTCTCGCGCTCGAGAACCGGGGGCAGGCAGGGGCGTCCGTGGCGCGGGCGGTTGAGGAGACATCCCTGTCCTTGGGCATCGCGCACCTGCTCGACAGGGCCACCGCGGAGCTCTCCGGCGGCGAGCTGCAACGTGTCGCGCTGGCGTCGGCTCTGGTTTGCAGACCCTCGCTCGTCCTGCTCGATGAGCCCACGTCCCAGCTTGACCCCGTTGCGGGAGACGAGCTCATCTGGCAGCTGCGCAGGCTCAACCAGGAGTCGGACACCGCCGTCCTGCTGATCGAGCATCGCCTCGAGCGCTGCCTTGCGGCCGCCGACAGGGTGATCGCCCTTTCGGAGGGTCGGGTGGTGTGCGACAGGGATCCGCGCGGCTTTCTTGAATGGGCCGCAGAGTCCGCGCCCGGGCTCGCCACCCCGGGCGCGCGTATGTTCGCGCGGGCAGGCCTGCGTCCGCCGCCCACGGGTGTCAAGCAGGCGCGCGCGGCGCTCAGGGGCGCCGGGCTGCTCCACGAAACGCGGGACCCGGCGGAGAACCCTCCGGTGGTGGCCGATACCCGCAGCCGCCCGCGCCCGCTCGCGGCCATGCGACGACGCTCGCGCGTGCAGCAGCCCGCGCTGGCACTGAAGGGTGTCTGGCATGAGATCACGCGCGGACCGACAGTCCTTCGCTCCGTCGACCTGAGTATCCAGGCGGGGGAGAGGGTGGTGCTGATGGGCCGCAACGGTGCGGGAAAGTCCACGCTCCTGCGCCACGCCGCCGGCCTGCTCCAGCCCACTCGCGGCAGCGTTCAGAGCTCCGGCCGGGTCGCGCTGCTGCTCCAGAACCCGGGCGACTATTTCCTTCACGAGCGTGCCGATCAGGAGGTCTCAGAGGACGCTCTGAGGATGGTGGGCCTCGCGGGACTCGGCGCGCGCAACCCCCGTGACCTGTCCGGTGGCCAGCGCCAGCGACTCGCGCTGGCGATCGTGCTCGGCGGCTCCGAGCCCGCTTCGGTGCTCGCGCTCGACGAGCCCACCCGCGGGATGGACACGGCATCGAAGCGAAGGCTCGCGCGGTGGCTTCGTGCCCGCGCTGGAGAGGGGGCTGCCGTGGTGCTCGCGACGCACGACGCGGAGTTCGCAGCCGAGTTCGCCGACAGGGCCGTGCTGCTGGCGGACGGCCGCGTGATCGCAGACGGGCCAATCGAGCAGGTCCTCGCGGGAGGCCGGTACTTCGCGACCGAAACAGCACGGATCCTCGATGGCGCACGGGGTGTGCTGCGCCCGGAGCAGGGCGCCGATCTACTGCTCGCGCGCAGTGCGGGCGAGCAGTACGCGGCACCGCAGGGGGTTCGCTCGTGAGCTGGCAGCTGGTGTCCTTCGCGCTCGTCCTGCTGTCGCTCGGGTTCGCATTCTGGTGGTACGAGCGCTCGCGGCCGCCGGCGAAGCTGATCGCCGTGATAGCGACGCTCGCCACGCTGGCTGCGCTCGGACGGGACGCGTTCGTGGCGGTTCCCGACCTGAAGCCGATCACCGCGATCGTGCTGGTCAGTGGTATCGCGTTCGGCGCGGGTCCGGGGTTCGCGGTCGGTGCGATCTCCGCGCTCGCGTCGAACATCCTGCTCGGGCAGGGTCCGTGGACTCCGTGGCAGATGCTCGCATGGGGCCTGGTGGGCCTCATGGGAGCCGGGCTCGGCGCTGTCACGCGGCGGCGGATGTCGCCCCTCGCGATCGCTCTCTCATGCGCCGCTGCCGCCGAGGCCTTCAACCTCATCCTCGACCTCTACACGTGGACCGGTGCGGGAAACCACACCCTCGCCGCGTTCGGCGTGGTACTGGGCTCAGCCTTGGTCTTCGACCTCACCCACGTGATCGCGAGCTTCGCGTTCGGGCTCGCCTTCGGTGCTGCGCTGCTGCGCATGCTGCTGCGCGTGCGCTCCCGCCTGCAGGTCACCTGGGACCCCGTTCAGGCGGCACCCGACCGTGCGCCGCATCTGGGTGTGCCGGCCGGAACCCTGGTGGTGCTCGCGGCCGTCGCGGTGACGGGTGCGCTGGCCGCCGGGTCGGCTCCCGCCGCAAGGGCTGCCCAGGGGCTCTCCAGCCAGGTCTCCTACCTCGCCGCGGCGCAGGGCAGCGACGGGGGCTTCGGCGCCGCGCCCGGCGAGTCGAGCAGCGAGCTCTACTCGGCGTGGGCGGCGATAGGCCTAGCCGCCTCGGGCAGAGACCCGCTGACGGTGCGACGCGACGGACACACCGTGCTTGACGCGATTCGTGCGCAGGCGTCCACCCTGCAGGGCGCCGGCGACATCGAGCGCACGATTCTCGCGCTTCACGCATGCGGGGTGTCGACCCGGTCGCTGGGTGGCGTGAACCTCGTGTCGGAGCTGCTGAGCTCGCGCTCGGGCGACGGCTCCTTCTCGGATCTCGGCAACCTCACAGCATTTGGCGTCCTCGCACTGCGCGCCGCCGGTTACCCGGCCAGCGCTCCGGCCGTCCGGTCGGCCGTTCACTGGCTCGCATCCCAGCAGGAACCCGATGGGGGTTTCAGCTTCGCTGTCCGCGGCAGCGGCAGCGACGTCGACGACACGGCCGCCAGCGTGCAGGCCCTGGTCGCCGCCGGAGGCCGGTCGGGCTCGGACGTCAGGCGCGCCGTCACGTTCCTCACGCACTCACAGAACCTCGACGGCGGTTTTCCCGAGGAGGCCGGAGGCGCATCCAATGCCCAGTCGACCGCGTGGGCTGTCCAGGGGCTCGTCGCGGCTGGGCACGACGTCACCGGCCTCACGCACGACGGCAGCCGCTCGCCCCTGGCCTACCTGCGCAGCCTCGCCGAACCGGACGGCAGCGTGCGCTACTCGCGCACCGGGTCGCAGACTCCGGTCTGGGTGACCGCACAGGCCCTCACCGCTCTCGCGCTGAAGCCGTTTCCCGTAGGCCCGGTGGCGGCCCGCGCCGACGTGCCCCGGGCGGCCCGCAGCGCAGGCGTGAGCGCGGCCGCGCCGCGGGCGAGGGCCCATGCGGTGCGGCCCGGCGCCAGGCGCACCGAGCGGGCCCCGGTCGCGCCATCTGTGTCCGCTGCGGTGGCGGTCGGCGCGGTCGTGGGGAGAACCGTCGAGCCGCTGATGCGCGGCCTTTCAGGCGCCCTTTAGCAACCCCCATACCCTGGAGGCATGGCCCAAGACGCGTTCACAGCCCCTGCGCCGCAGGCGATGCGCCGGCGTGCCGGCACGGCCGGCATCACGGCTCCGCTGCTGGCGGCGTTCGCGTGCGCGGTGTCGCTCGCACTCGTGTGGGTCATCGCGGAGCTTCTGCCGGCGGCCCGCGTCAGAGACGCTGCGGTGCTCGGCGACTTCATCCGCCTGAACACCCCCTCCTTCGAATCCGCAGGCATGTTCCTGCTGCATCTGCTGGAACCGCGGGTGTTCATCCTGTGGGCGGCAGTGATCGTCTCGGTCGCGCTCGCCCGCAGACGCCCGGACCTCGCGATCGCCGCCGCGGTTGTCATGGGCCTCGCCCCGCTCACCTCCGAGACACTCAAGCCACTGCTCGCGCACCCGCACCTGAGCGCGGGGCCGGTGCTGATCGGCCCGGCCTCATGGCCGAGCGGTCACTCGACGGCCGCGATGACCCTCGTGCTGTGCGCGATCCTTGTATCTCCCGCCCGTCTGCGCCCGGTCGTGGTGCTTGTGGGGGGCATCTTCGCCGTCGCGGTGGCGGTGACCCTGCTGGTGCTCGCCTGGCACATGCCCAGCGATGTAGTGGGCGGTTTCCTGGTCGCAGGCCTCTGGGTCTCGCTTGCGGTCGCAGTGCTCCGCGCGGTTGACTGGCATCCGCGCGGGAGCGTGAACACCTAGCCGGAATCGTGTGAGCCGGGCTGCCACAGCGGCTCGGAGTGCTCGCCGCCGACATCGTTGACCGCCCGGCTGAGGATGAAGAGCAGGTCCGAGAGCCTGTTGAGGTAGCGGACGACCTCGGGGTTGACCTCATCGCCGACCGCGATCGTGCGGCGCTCCGCGCGGCGGCAGACGGTGCGGCAAACGTGCAGATGCGCGGCTGCGGGCGTGCCGCCCGGGATCACGAACGAACGCAGCGGCTCAAGTCCCGCGTTGACCTCATCGCACGCCCCCTCGAGCCACGTCGTGTAGTCAGGGCCAACCCGCAGACGCTGGCGCGCCTGCTCGGCCGTCTCGCCGGCGGGCGCGGGCACCGACAGGTCGGCGCCGACGTCGAGCAGATCGTTCTGGACACGCCGCAGCCATGCGGCGAAACGCTCCGGCAGGTCCGTGGCGCACAACGCGAGGCCGACCTGCGAATTGAGCTCGTCCACGGTCCCGTAAGCCTCAACCCGCGGATGCAGCTTGGAGACGCGGCTCATGTCCCCGAGGTGGGTCTCTCCGCCGTCGCCCAGCTTCGTGTAGATGCGCGTCAGGTTGACCGTCATCAGCCCCGAGTCTCGCACACCTGAGCACCCCGATCGGTGCCCGGCAAGCCGTCCGCCCGCGCGATCGGATACGTTCCTGCACCTCAGATGAGGATCGGAGTTCCGAAGGAGACTGCTGCGGGTGAGCACCGTGTCGCGCTCGTGCCCGAGGTCGTCACCAAGCTGAAGGCCAAGGGCCTTGACGTCGTGATCCAGGGCGGCGCAGGAGATGACGCTCTTCTAAGCGACGACGCGTTCCGGGACGCCGGCGCCGAGATCGGCGACGCACAGGCCGTCTGGAGCTCGGACATCGTGGTCACGATCGCCCCGCCCGACGCGCAGGAGATAGCGGGGCTCGGCAAGGGATCCATCCTGATCGGCTTCCTCGCGCCGCTGACGAGCCCTGAGACGACGCGTGCGCTCTCGGCGGCGGGTGCCACCGCCTTCGCGATGGAGGCGATCCCGAGGATCTCAAGGGCGCAGGCGATGGACGCCCTCTCCTCCCAGAGCAACGTGGCGGGATACCGTGCGGCCCTGCTCGGCGCCCAGGAGATGGGCCGTTTCTATCCGATGCTGATGACCGCTGCCGGGACGATCCCGCCCGCGAAGGTCCTTGTCCTCGGCGTCGGCGTCGCCGGCCTTCAGGCGCTGGCGACAGCCAAGCGCCTGGGTGCAAGGACAACCGGCTATGACGTTCGTCCCGAGGTTGCCGAGCAGGTGGAATCGCTCGGCGCCCAATGGCTCGACCTCGGCCTGGAGGCCAGTGGAGAGGGAGGCTACGCACGCGAGCTGACGGAGGAGGAGCGCGCGACGCAGCAGCAGGCGCTCACCGATGCGATCAAGGGCTTTGACGTGGTCATCACGACGGCGCTGGTGCCCGGGCGCCCGGCTCCACGCCTTGTGACGGCCGAGGCGGTTGAGGGCATGAAGCCGGGATCCGTGGTGATCGACCTCGCGGGGGAGGCGGGCGGCAACTGCGAGCTCACCGAGCCGGGCCAGACCGTCGTGCGCCATGAGGTGAAGATCGTCTCGCCGCTGAACCTGCCGGCGACGATGGCCGAGCACTCATCGCAGCTGTTCGCGCGCAACGTGCTTGCGCTGCTCGATCTGTTCGTCGGCGAGGACGGGTCGCTCAGCATGGACTTCGACGACGAGATCATCAAGGGCGCGTGCGTCGTCCGCGCCGGCGAGATCGTGCACCCAGGAGCAAAGGCGGCTGTGGAGAAATGATCCTTGCGAGCATCCTGACCACCAACCTCGCGATCCTCGTGCTGGCCGGATTCGTCGGCTTCGTGGTGATCTCGAAGGTGCCGAACACGCTCCACACACCGCTGATGTCCGGCACGAACGCGATCCACGGCATCGTCGTGCTCGGAGGCCTGCTGGTCGTCGGGCTGGCCGGCAACGACGCGTTCAACAAGGTCATCCTCGTGATCGCGATCGCGTTCGGAACGATCAACGTCGTCGGCGGGTTCCTGGTCACCGACCGGATGCTCGAGATGTTCAAGACGAAACCCAAGCCGGCGAACGCCGACGAGAACGAGAAGGCCGGCAAGTCGTGATTCAGCTGCCGCTAGCGACGTCGTTCCTGCAGGACCAGAACTTCCTCGACGTCCTCTACATAATCGCGTTCGCCCTGTTCATCCAGGGTCTGCGCGGCCTCGCCGGACCGACGACCGCCGTGCGCGGCAACCGCATCGCGGCTGTCGGTATGGCGATCGCCGTGATCGCGACCCTCCTGAGCCCCAACGAGGGCAACTGGGGGCTGATCGTGATCGGCGTGGCGATCGGCACCGCGGTCGGTGTCCCCGCGGCGCGCAGGGTGAAGATGACCGCCATGCCGCAGATGGTCGCGCTGTTCAACGGCGTCGGCGGCGGCGCGGTGTTCCTGATCGCGTGGGCCGAGTTTCGCCGCCACGGGTCGACGTACGGTTCCCACACCGTCACGTTCGTCTCCGGCCTCGGCAGTCTCACGCTCCAGGGCGGAGGGGTGCCGACCTATGTGGCCATCTTCTCGGTGTTCGCGGCGATCGTCGGCTCGGTGTCCTTCTGGGGCTCGAACATCGCGTTCGGCAAGCTGCAGGAAATACTGCCCGGCCGCCCGATCACGCTGGGGCCGGCTCAGCAGTTCGTAAACCTCGTGCTGCTCCTGCTGGCGCTAGCCGCCGGCATCGACCTCGTCGCGGGCGCCCACTCCGAACTCATCTTCATAGGAATGCTGATCTGCGCCGCGCTGCTCGGCAACGCGGTCGTCCTGCCGATCGGCGGCGCGGACATGCCGGTCGTGATCTCGCTCCTGAACGCGTTCACGGGCCTCTCGGCGGCTGCCACCGGGATGGCGCTGGACAACACCGCGCTGATCGTCGCGGGGATGATCGTCGGCGCATCCGGAACGATCCTGACGAACCTCATGGCGACAGCGATGAACCGCTCGATCCCGTCGATCGTCGCGGGAGGCTTCGGCGGCGGAGGTGTCGTCGAGGGCGCCACCGGCGCGGGCGAGCATGCGGGCACGGTGCGCTCCACCAGCGCAGCGGACGCGGCGATCCAGCTCGCGTACGCAAGCCGTGTGGTGATCGTCCCCGGTTACGGGATGGCCGTCGCACAGGCGCAGCACGCCGTCCGCGAGCTCACGAAGGAGCTCGAGAAACGTGGGGTGGAAGTGTCCTACGCCATCCATCCCGTGGCGGGGCGGATGCCAGGGCACATGAACGTTCTGCTCGCCGAGGCCGACGTGCCGTACGACCAGCTGCGGGAGATGGACGACGCGAACCCGGAGTTTGCGAGGACCGACGTGTCCCTCGTCATCGGCGCCAACGACGTCACGAACCCGGCGGCGAAGAACACGCCTTCCTCGCCGATCTACGGGATGCCGATCCTCGAAGTTGCCGACAACCGATCGGTGATCGTGATCAAGCGCTCGATGAACCCGGGTTTCGCCGGCATCGAAAACGAGCTGTACTACGACCCCAAGACCGCGATGTTGTTCGGGGACGCGAAGTCCGCTGTCAGCGAGATAACGGCGGAGCTCGGCCAGCTCTGAGCAGTCCCTCTGCGAAACTCGGCCCGTGATCGAGCGCAGCCAAGCCCTCGCGGCTCTGACACAGGAAGAATTCGACGTCGTCGTGGTCGGAGGCGGCATCACGGGCGCAGGCGTCGCGCTCGACGCTGCAGCGCGCGGGTACAGCGTCGCGCTGCTCGAGAGGGCGGACTACGCGTCGGGCACGTCGAGCCGGTCGAGCAAGCTGGTCCACGGCGGGCTGCGCTACCTGCAGAACTTCGACCTCGGGCTCGTGCGCGAGGCGCTGCTCGAGCGCAGGCTGATGGTCGCGCTCGCACCGCACCTCGTCCACCCGCTCCCGCTCGTCGTCGCGGCCTTCGACGGCGCGCACCCTGACCGGATGGTCGGCGTGGGGCTCAACCTGTACGACGTGATGGCGGTGGACCGCGAGCGTCTGCGCTCGCGCCGCTCGCGCCGTGGCCGCTCCCAGGGCGCTGCGGCAGGGTCCGCGCAGGAGGACGGCGCCCAGGCTCTGAACGGCGGCGAGGAGGAGTCCTGGAGCCCCGCCCGCCACCGCATGATCAGCGGCGAGGAGGTCATCGAGCTGCTTCCCGCGCTCGCCGGCCGGGAACCCACGAGCGGATACCTGTTCTACGACTGCCAGACGGACGACGTGAGGCTCGTGCTGACGGTGCTCGGGGAGGCGGAGCGCTTCGGCGCGGTGTGCGCGAACCGCCTGGACGTCACCGCGCTGCTCGAGCAGGACGGCCGAGCGTGCGGGGTGCACGTTCGCGACGTCGAGAGCGGCGAGCTCTTTCACGTGCGCGCCGCGAACGTCATCAACGCCACCGGCGTATGGGCGGACGAGCTCAGGCCGCAGGAGCTCCACGACGAGGCGGAGCTGCCCTCGATCCGCCCGAGCCGCGGCACGCACATCACACTCAGCCATTCCGATCTCCCGCTCGTGGGAGGCGCGATCGTCCCCGCCGGGTCCGGTCGCTCGATCTTCGCGCTCCCGTGGCTCGGCCACACGCTCGTGGGGACCACCGACAACGACTACGAGGGTCCCCTGGATCACGTCATGCCCGCCGACGATGACGTCGACTACCTGCTGCAGGCCGTCAACTCCTTCTTCGGCACGGAGCTGGAGCCGGAAGACCTGACGGGCGCGTTCGCGGGCGTCAGGCCGCTGATCGCCACCGGGGACCCGCGCAAGTCCGTTGACATTTCGCGCAAGGCAGAGCTCTACGAGACGTCATCGGGGATGATCACGATCACCGGCGGCAAGCTGACCACATGGCGGCGGATGGCGAAGATGACCGTTGACCGCCTCGTGGAGCGGGACGCGCGTGAGGCACCTTGCAGGACGCACGAGATCCCGCTGGGACAGGCCATCTCCCCCCAGGAGCTGCCGCGCGTGGAGGGCGTGCCGGAGGAGTCCTACCGTGCGCTGGCGGGCCGCTACGGCCACGGCGCGCACGACGTGCTCGCTCTCGCGGCAGACAGGGGGGAACTGGCTCAGCCGATCGTCGCCGGGCTACCCGACCTGCTCGCCGAGGCTGCGCTGGCCGCCCGCCTCGAGCAGGCCCGGAGCATCGGCGACGTGATGCTCCGGCGCACCCGCCTCGGGCTGCTCGCCTCCCGCGAGCTGACATCGCCCGCCGGTGCGGAGCCGCCCGCGCCGGTCAGGCGGGTCGGGGATGTGCTCGCGCGCGAGCTCGGGTGGGATCCGCAGCGGCTCGGCCTCGAGCTCGAGCTGTTCGCGAACGAGGCCACGGAAGAGGGGATCGCAGGCCAGAACGACAGGGCTCCGTCCCCCGTCTCCCCGGATGGGCAGGACGGCGCCGGCGCGTGAGTGCGCGCGCCTACACGCTCAGTGCCGCCGGCAGGCGCCTGGAGCTCGGCACTCGGCCGTGGCTGATGGGGATCGTCAACGCTTCACCGGACTCCTTCAGCGACGGCGGCCTGCATGTCGGCCTGGAGGCCCAGCTGCAGCTCGCGCGGGATCTGCTGGCGGACGGGGCCGACATCCTGGACATCGGCGGCGAGTCGGCGTCGACCGGCCGACCGGCCGTCGACGCCGAGCACGAGATCGCGCTGGTCGTCCCGCTCGTCGAACGCGTCGCCGGCGAACTCGGTGCGGTCGTCTCCGTCGACACCTACAAGCCCGCCGTCGCGAGCGCCGCGATCCAGGCGGGGGCCTGCATCATCAACGACGTGAGCGGTCTGCGCGACCCCGAGCTGGCGGACGTGTGCGCCCGCACCGGCGCTGCGCTAGTCCTGATGCACACGCGCGCCGCGCCGCGGGTGCGGCTGCAGGACCCGGACCTGTATGACGACGTGACGGGTGAGGTGATCGCGTTCCTGCGCGACAGGGCGCAGCTGGCGATCTCGCGCGGTGTCGCCGCCGAGCAGCTCCTGTTCGACCCGGGCCCGGATTTCGCCAAGACACCCGCACAGACGATCAGGCTCCTCTCGCAGCTCGACAGGCTGCACGAGCTCTCCGGCCCGCTGCTGATGGCGGTCTCGCGCAAGGATTTCGTCGGCGCTCTCACGGGCCGCGCGCCGCGGGAGCGCGGCGCGGGGACACTCGCGGCGCTCGCGCACGGGGTGGATCACGGCGCGCACATCTTCCGCCTGCATGACGTCGCCGCCGCCTCGGACTTCCTGAAGGTCCGCGCGGCGCTGGAGGGCACCGAGGCCCCCGGCAGGGATCTCGCGCTGGGCGATGAAATCCGCTACGACCGGGTGGCGCCCGGCGGGCGCTGAGGGCTCTCCATCGAGCCGCCGCGCTTTCCCCGGGCACCGCTCAGCTAGGCTTCACTGAACACGGGTGCCCGCCGCTGTCCAACGCGACGGGACGCCAACCGCCCCTCCACAACGAAAGAAGGAACAGATCATGGCTGTACTCGAGCGCTCCGAGCTGGAAGCGAGCCCGCTGGCGGACCTGCATGCGATCGCCAACGAGGTCGGCATCGACGGTTTCCGCCGCCTGCGCAAGGCCGACCTCATAAGCGCAATCCTCGGAGAGCCGCCCGCCGAGCCCGCCGAGAAGGACACCGGCGGTGATGAGGAGCCCGCGAGGAGCCCGCGCACCCGCTCGCGCAGAACGCCGCGCTCTAGGCGCAGCGCTCCGGCCGAGGAGGCTGAGGAGGGGGCCGAGGAGGCCGCGCCCGCGGAGAGCGAGCGAAACGGCGACGCGCCCGCCCGCCGCAGCAGGCGCGGCTCCCGCAGCACACGCACGACCGCGGCGCAGGGTTCTGCCGCCGCCCCCGAGGCCGACAGCGCAGACGCGGAGGGCCGCGTGGCGGAGGGCGTCGTAGAGGTTCTCGGCAACGGCTCGGCGTTCCTGCGCGTGGACCCGCCCGAGCCCTCCGACCAGGACGTCTACATCTCTGCCGCACAGGTCAGGCGCTGCGAGCTCGTGACGGGCGACAGGGTGGCGGGCCCGGTCCGCACACCGCGCCGCTCCGAGCGCTACCCGTCGCTCGTCCGGATCGACACGATCAACGGTGCGGCCGCCGACAGCGTCGCGGACGGCGCGAGGTATGACGAGCTTCCGGTGGCGTGGCCCAGCGAGAGGATCGCACTGGGCTCCGAGCATCCCACGCTCGAGGCGATCGAGTGGCTCACCCCCATCGGGCAGGGCTCGCGCGCCGTGATCACAGGAGCAGGGCACACCGGCAAGAGCGACACGCTCCGGCGGCTGCTCGACGCTCTGGCCGGCCGAGACGAGCTCGAGGTGAGCCTTGTGCTGATCGGCGTCAGGCCCGAGGAGATCTCGCAGTGGCAGGAGGGCCCCGTCCCGCCGGCGGCGGCTCTCAGCTTCGCCGCATCACCGGACTCCCAGAGCCAGGCGCTCGAGCGTGTGCTCGACGCCGCTAAGCGCTTCGCGGCACGCGGCGGCAACGCGCTGGTGCTGATCGACACGCTGGACGGCCTCGCCCCGCAGGCGGCGCGCAGGGCGCTCGCGGCGGCGCGCAACCTGCGCGAGTCGGGTTCGCTGACCGTGATCGCGACTGCCGCGGCCCCGCTGGGGGGCGAGACGACCGTGATCGCCCTCGACGCCGCGCTGACGAGCACCGGCGGCCAGCCGATCCTCGACCTCGTGAACAGCGGGACACTGCGACCGGATCTCCTCGTCGGCGAGGACGGCGCCGAGGCGATCGCAAAGGCGAGAGCCGCCGCGATCGAGTCCCGCTAGAGAGCTCTCAGCGCCTGTAGGCGACCCGGCCCCAGGAGGGCTCGGGGGCAAGCTCGATGGGTTCGCCGGCTCCGGAGGTTCCGGGGTCGGCGGGCTGAATGTAGGTGAACGCGCCCGTGTGCGCGTCGAAGCTGAGGCCGAGCTCGCCCTCCTTCACGCGCTGGTCGAGCCAGGCACCGCGGAAGACGAGACGGCGAAGCCAGTGGACCAGCGAGCGCTCCGCGGGACCGACCAGCTCGGGCCAGCAGTCGTTGACGTGCTCGCCGAGATCCGACGCCGGCTCTGAGATCTCGCCGTTGACGGCGAGGTTGACGAGGTCTTCGAGCTCCTCGTCGCCGAGCCTGCCGCCGACGAAGCCGAGCTTCAGCGCCGCCTGCTCGCAGCGCTCGGAGAAGTCGACCTCGTTGAAGGTGAACCGGAGCTCGCCGTATTCGAGGACGAAATGCTCGCCGGAGTCGTAGTTTTCGCGTCGCGCGGTTTCCATGAGCGTTGCCGGGAGCGTCGATCGGCCCCCCGGTCGTCGGGATCATACGCCGGGATCCTGCCTGGGTGAATGCCGTGAATGGGATGTTGCATCCGCCTGCCGCACGCCGCCGGTGTAGCCTCCGGGCGGATGGCAAGACTCTCTGAGCGCGGGCTGCGCCGCACCGTCGGCACGTCCGGCATGTTCGCGACCGCGTACGGCAATGTCGGCTCGTCGATCTACTACGCGCTCGGGCTCGTCGCAGCCCACGCGCTCGGGCTCACGCCGCTCGTGTTCCTGTTCGCCGGCGGCCTGTTCGCGCTGACCGCGAAAACGTATGCCGAGGGAGCCTCGATGTTCCCGGAAGCCGGCGGCTCCTCGTCATTCGCGCGCCACGCCTTCGACGACGTCGTCTCGTTCTTCGCGGGCTGGGCGCTGTCGCTGGACTACATCCTCACGATCGCGATCTCCGCGTTCTTCGTCCCGCACTACCTGAGCGCGTTCCCCGGGCTCCACGCCCTGAAGCACAACCCGGACGACATCTTCGGCGGCCTGATCGTCGTCGGTCTCCTCGCCTGGCTGAACATCCGCGGGCTCGGAGAGTCGGCGAAGCTGAACTTCGTCCTTGCGATCCTCGACCTCAGCACCCAGGTGCTGCTCGTGGGGCTCGGCTGCTTCCTGGTGCTCAACCCGTCGCTGCTGATCCACCAGGTCCAACTGGGCAAGGTTCCGACGTGGACGGAACTGATCTTCGCGCTGTCCCTGGCGATGCTCGCGTATACGGGGATCGAGACGGTCGCGAACATGGCGGAGGAGTCCAAGGACCCCGGCAAGCAGGTCCCGAAGGCCGTGAACCTGGTCGTGCTCGCAGTCCTCGGCGTCTACGCCGGGATCTCGATCGTCGCGCTCTCCGCGCTGCCGGTCATCCACCACGGAGTCGGCTACAACGCCGAGCTCAAACAGTCCTTCTCCTCACCCGGCTACGCGACCTCGCTCGGGGGATTCTTCGAAAACGACCCGGTCCTGGGGGTGATCTCGCGCCTCGGGTTGCACGGGACCGTCCTGAAGGTCGCGGAATACTACGTCGGGATCCTCGCGGCGACGATCCTGTTCATCGCCACCAACGCGGGAATGATCGGTATCTCCCGCCTTTCGTGGTCCCTGTCCGAGCATCGCCAGCTGCCGCAGCTGTTCTCCCGCCTGCACTCCACCTACCGCACACCGTGGTTCACGCTGATCTTCTTCTCGGCTCTCGCGGGCGTGCTGATTTGCTACGGGAACACGTCGGTGCTCGGGAACCTGTACTCGTTCGGCGCGATGCTCTCGTTCACGACCGCGCACGCCGCGATCGTCGCCCTGCGCGTCAAAGACCCCGACAGGGAACGCCCCTATAAAGCCCCGTGGGATGTCCGGATAAAAGGCTCCTTGATCCCTATGACGGCCGTGATCGGGGGGATCGGCACCGCGGGCGCGTGGGTTGCCGTGGTGGTGCTGCACGGCGAGGCCAGGATCGTCGGTATCCCCTGGATGATCGTTGGGATGTGCGGTTACTTCTACTACCGCAAAAAGCTGGGCCTTGACCCGCGCAAGTCCTACCGTCTGCCGCGGCCCGAGCGCCCCGCCGACTTCGAGGAGCTCGAATACACGACGGCGCTCGTCCCGATCTTCGGCGACGACGTGAGCGCGACGGCACTGGCGAGCGCCGCCAAGCTGATCGGCGAGGACGGCGTCGTATACGCGATCTTCGTGCTGCCCGTGCCAAGCCAGCTCTCCCTCGAGTCCGGTCTGGAGGAGGAGGAGGCGCATGGGCGCTCGGTGCTCGAGAGCGCGCGTATCCAGGCAAGGCGTTCGGGGATCAAGATCCGCACGGGCCTGATCCGCACCCGCAACCCGGGCTCCGCGCTGGTCGAGGAAGCCGAAAGGGTCGGATCGGATGTCATCTACTGGTCGACGATCCACGCCCCCAGCGACGAGCAGCGGATCGGGCCGACAGCGGCGTATCTGCTGAGCAAGCGGCCGTGCCGGGTGATCATCGAGAGCGAGAACCGCGTCGCCGACGACGCGAGGGCAGCACCCGCGCCGGTGTAGCGCCGCGGCGCTCAGGTGTCTATCGCCGAGCGCAGCGCACGCTCGAGATCCGGCTCGGCGAAGGTGTAGCCGAGCACCAGCGCCTTCGCGGGCATGACCCGCGCCCCGCTCGTCACGATCTCCGCCATGTCGCCGTACAGTGCCTTGATCGCTAGCGCCGGCACGGGAAAGATCGCGGGCCTGTGCAGCACGCGGCCGAGGACACGCGAGAAGTCGCGGTTGGAGAAGGGCTCGGGTGCCGTCGCGTTGACCGGCCCGCTCCAGCGCTCGTCGTCGATCGAGGCGAGGATGATCCCGACGAGGTCGCTCGTGTGTATCCAGGAGATGTACTGGCGCCCGCCTGCCACGGGGCCCCCGACGCCCATCCTGAAGGGCGGCAGCATCTTCCCGAGCGCGCCGCCGGAGCCGTCGAGCACGACGCCGGTGCGAACCTGCACGGTGCGCATCCCGAGGTCCTCGGCGGCGCGGGCCTCGCGCTCCCACTCGACGCAGACCTCGGCCAGGAAATCCCGGCCGGGCGGCGAGTCCTCGTCAAGGGGCTCTTCGCCGTGCGCGCCGTAGTAGCCGATCGCCGACGAGCTGACGAGCACCCGCGGGCGCTCCTCGGCGCCGCGGAGCCCGTCGATGAGGTGGCCCGTGCCCGTGACGCGGGTGTCGCGTATCGCTCGCCTGGCCTCCTGCGTCCAGCGCTGCGCGACCGGCGCTCCCGCAAGATGCACCACGGCATCACGGCCGCTGAGGGCCTGTGCGGGGGCAGGCTCGCTCATCAGGTCCCACGCGATGGCCTCGACATCGCCCAGGACCTCGCCCGCGCGCGCCGGGTCACGGGTGAGCACCGTCACCTCGTCGCCGCGCCCCTGCAGCGCGCGAACAAGCTGCGGACCGATCAGGCCCGTGGCCCCGGTCACGGTCACGCGCCGCGGGCTCATGCCCGGCTCCCGCTCAAGCCACCCTCCCGTCGGGAGGCGCCACGGCCGTGAAGGAGCCTGTATCGCCGGCCGCGTAGCCGACCTGCTGGCCCGCGAGAGCTTCACCGGAGGCGCGTGCCTGTTCGGCCACCGCCGCCGCCACCGCCGGGGCCACGTCCCTGTTGAACACCGACGGGATGATGTAGTCCTCGCGCAGCTCGTCCTCCGGCACGATCGCTGCGATCGCCCGCGCGGCCGCCATCTTCATGTCCTCCGTGATCGAGGGCGCCCGCACGTCAAAGGCGCCGCGGAAGATGCCCGGGAAGCACAGGACGTTGTTGATCTGGTTCGGGTAGTCCGAGCGGCCGGTCGCCATGATCCTCACGTAGGGAGCCGCCTCCTCCGGGTCCACCTCGGGGTTCGGGTTGGCCATCGCGAAGACCATCGCGTCCTCGTTCATGCGGGACAGGGACTCGACCGGCAGCGCCCTCGCGCCGGACACGCCGATCAGCAGGTCCATGCCGTCGATCACGTCAGCGGGCGCGCCGCCACGGCAGTCAGGGTTCGTGGACTCCGCGAACCACCGCTTGATCGGGCTCATCGAGCCGTCCTGGTAGTCCTCGCGCTGCACGTGCAGCACGCCGCGCGAGTCCGCTCCGACGATTTTCTGGACTCCCGCCGCGAGCAGGATCTTCGTCACTGCGATCCCGGCGGCGCCGAGGCCGATCACCAGCACGTTCAGGTCCGCGAGCCTGCGGTCGGTCAGCTTGACGGCGTTCAGGAGCGCCGCGAGGACGACGACGGCCGTGCCGTGCTGGTCGTCGTGGAAGACCGGTATGTCCAGCTGCTCCTTGAGCCGTTCCTCGATTTCGAAGCACCGCGGCGCGGCGATGTCCTCGAGGTTGATGCCGCCGAAGGCGGGCGCGATGAGCCTGACGGTGCGGACGATCTCGTCGGGATCGGTCGTCTCGAGACATATGGGGAATGCGTCGACGTTCGCGAACTCCTTGAACAGGCAGCACTTGCCCTCCATCACGGGCATGGCCGCGCGCGGGCCGATGTTCCCGAGGCCGAGCACGGCGGTGCCGTCGGAGACGACGGCGACGGTGTTCCGCTTGATCGTGTACTGGAAGGCCTTATCCGCGTCGTCGGCGATCGCCAGGCACACACGGGCGACACCCGGCGTGTAGGCCATCGACAGGTCGTCGCGGGTCTTCAGAGGGTGCTTGTTGCGCTGTTCGATCTTTCCTCCCACGTGGAGCTGGAAGGTGCGGTCGGTGGTGTCGATGACCGCTGCGCCGTCGATCGCGGCGATCGCTGCGAGGATCCGGTCCCAGTGCTCGCGGCTGGAGGCGTCCACGACGATGTCGCGCACGCTCTGGCCCGCATCGGCCTCGACGACGTCGACAGAGCCGACCATCCCGCCGGCCTCTCCGATGGTGCTCGTGACGCGACCGAGGATGCCTCCGGAATCGTCCAGCTTGACGCGAATGGTCAGACGGTACTGCGCGCTCGGGGTTGCGCTCACGGCGTCACTGCTCCTCAATGGTTGGCGACGGGATGTTATGAGTTATCCGCCGGGAACACGTGTTCCTGCCTCGGGGGCTGGACGGGGGTCTACGAGGGCTGCGCCTCGTAGAGTGCGCTGTTGATGGCGGTCAAGAGCTCAACGGGTCCCGGCGCGGCTGCAGAGCAGGCAGCCGCCGGCAGGCGGCTGTTCCTGATCGACGGTCCCAGCCTGGTCTACCGTGCGTTCTTCGCGCTGCCCGAGTCGATAGCGACCTCGACCGGCGTGCCCACCAACGCGATCTTCGGGTTCGCCTCGATGCTGGTGAAGATCATCACCGAGTACGGCGTCTGCCCGACGGTCGTGGCTTGGGACGCGGGAACCTCCGGCCGCAGCGAGCTGTTCTCGGAGTACAAGGCGCAGCGGCGCTCGCGCCCGGACCTGCTGAAGGCGCAGTGGCCCGCCATGGAACCTCTGGTGGAGGCGTTCGGCTACAGCAATGTCCGTGTCGAGGGCTACGAGGCGGACGACGTGATCGCGTCGCTCGCGGAGCGTGCGCTGCACGCGAGCCCGCCCGTGCCGGTGATGATCGTGACCGGTGACCGCGATGCCTTCCAGCTGATCGATGAGGCGGGGCTGGTCAAGGTGATGGCGACCGCGAGGGGCATCACCGACACCAAGATCTACGACCGCCAGGCCGTCATCGACCGGTACGGCATCCCGCCGGAGATGATCCCCGACTTCTATGGCCTGAAGGGCGATAGCTCGGACAACATCCCCGGCGTCCCCGGTATCGGCGACAAGACCGCGAGCGAGCTCATCCAGAGCTTCGGGTCGCTCGAGGACGTCCTGGCCCACGTCGACGACATCAAGGGGCCAAAGCGCAAACAGAACCTGCTGGAGCACGCCGAGAACGCACGCCTGTCCAAGAGCCTTGCCACCGTGCAGCGCGACGTGGCCGTCGACTTCGACGTCGCGGCCGAGTCCGAGCGGGCGCCGGACCGTTCCCGCGTGAGGGAGGTCTTCCGCGAGTATGAGCTGCGCGACCCTCTGCGTCGCCTCGAGGAGGCGCTGTCGCGCGAGGACCTGGAGCCGGCGGCGGCCACCGCCGGCGAGCTCAGGTTGACGGCGCGGGCGCGGACGGGCTCCCCGGCGGACGTAGCCCACCTGGCCGGCCCGGAGTCCGAGCTGTGCGTCGTGGTTCACGCCAGCGAGCCTGCGGAGGGCGAGCTGTTCGCCGAAGGACCGGAATGGCGTTTCGCCGTCGCCGCGGACGGCGAGGTCCTCGTGGGCGAGTGCGGCGGGCCGAAGGAGGTGTCGCTCGCGTGCGGCGAGCGCCCCGTGCTGGCCCACGACGCGAAGTCTCTCGACGCGGTTCCGCAGAGGCTCGTGCACGACACCCTTCTCGGCGCCTACCTGCTCGAGCCCGCCCGGCGCGGGTACCCGTTCGCGGAGCTCTGCGAGGAGCGGGGCATCTACGCGGACCTGAAGGACCCCGTTGCCGGCGATGCCGTGATGCTCGGTGCCCTCGCCGACTGGCAGCGCGAGCAGATAGCCGAGCGGGGCCTCTCCTCGCTGATGGACGAGATCGAGCTGCCGCTCGTACCGGTTCTTCGCGAGATGGAGATCCTCGGCGTCAGGCTGAACCTCGAGCGCCTGGCCGAGATCACAGGCCGCGTGCACGCGGAGATCGACGAGCTGGAACGGGAGATCTTCACGATCTCCGGTGAGGAATTCCTGATCTCCTCACCGCAGCAGCTGGGGGAGATCCTGTTCGAGAAGCTCGGGCTCTCCCGCAAGCGGCGCGGAAAGACAGGGTATTCAACCGACGCGCGTGTCCTGCAGTCGATCCGTGGCGAGCACGAGATCGTGCCGAAGATCGAGCGCTGGCGCGAGCTATCGACGCTGATCAAGACATACCTGGATGTGCTGCCGCAGCTCGTCGACGACCGCTCGCGGATCCACACGACGTTCCTGCAGGCCGTAGCGCAGACGGGGCGGCTCTCGAGCACCAACCCGAACATGCAGAACGTGCCGATCAGGACCCCGCTCGGGCGCGAGATACGCGGCTGCTTCGAGGCGGAGGAGGGGATGAGCCTGATCTCCGCCGACTACTCCCAGATCGAGCTTCGCGTGCTCGCGAACGCGGCGCACGAGGACGCGCTGATGGAGATCTTCGCTCGGGGCGAGGACGTGCACACCGCGACCGCCTCGCGTGTTTTCTCCGTCGAGCCTGCGGATATCGATCCCGGTATGCGCTCGAAGGCGAAGATGATCAACTACGGAATCGTCTACGGCCTCTCCGACTACGGTCTCGCTGACCGGCTGAACATCCCGAGGGAGGAGGCGAAAGCGTTCATCGACGCCTACCTCGAGCGGTTCCCGCGGGTGGCCTCCTTCATGGCCGAGACGATCGAGCAGGCAAAGGCCGACGGCGACGTGAGGACCCTGTGGGGCCGCCGGCGGCAGATCCCCGAGCTGCGCGCCCGCAACTACCAGGTGCGCACCCAGGGGGAGCGGCTGGCGGTCAACACCGTGATCCAGGGCACCGCGGCGGACATCATCAAGCTCGCGATGGTCAGGTGCGCGCAGGCGCTGCGCGAGTCAGGCCTGCGCACCCGTCTGCTGCTGACGATCCACGACGAGCTGCTGTTCGAAGCGCCTCCCGAGGAGGTACCCGCGGCGCTGGAGCTGATCGAGCGGGAGATGGTCGGGGTGTGGGAGGGCCGCGAGCCGCCGATGGCGGTGGACATCGGCGTGGGAAGCACCTGGCTGGAGGCGAAGTGACACGCGGGCTCGCGGTCCTGCTCGCGGCCGCAGCGGGATGTTTCGTCGGCATGCAGGCGCCCGTCAACGCGCGGCTCGGCAGGCAGATCGGCAGCCTTCAGGCCGCGAGCGTCTCGTTCCTCGTGGGAACGGCGGCGCTGCTGATAATCGCCGGCGTCTCGAGCGGCGGGCTCGGCTCGCTAGCGCACACCACCAGGGCACCCTGGTGGGCGCTGATCGGCGGCCTGCTCGGCGCGTTCTACGTCACCGTGGCGATCGTCACGGTGCGCACCCTCGGCGTCAGCGGGCTCACCGCGACCGTGATCGCAGCGCAGCTGTCGATCGCCGTCGTGATTGACCGCTTCGGCCTGTTCGGCGTCTCAAAGGTGCAGATCAGCTCGACGCGGATCGCGGGCCTCGTGCTGCTCGTGGCGGGCGCGGTGCTCGTCGTGCGCCGCTGAGAATTCGGCTGCCCGCGCTCACACACACGGGGATTGACGGGTCGGTTATTTTTGTGCAGGGAATCGTCCGTGCCGACGGTCTCGGAGCGAGGGGCCGGCAACCGGAGAGGGATCCAAGAGCGCGGGAGGGGACATGCTTGCGAAGCGGTTCGGTGAGCAGGACGCGTCGCGGACGGCGGCGCTGCACGGCAGGCCCGCGCTGCGGTCCGCGCTGGCGGCCGGCGTGCTGGCGGTCGCCGTCGGAGCGGCGGCATATTCCGGCGTGCGAGCCGGGGATGAAGGCCGATCAAGCCCGCTGCCGCCAGCCCCGGTCCAGCATCGGTTCTCCCAGGCGCAGAGGCTGGGCCCCACATCGGCCGCGCTCGGCGCGCATGACCCCGCTTACAGGGCCACTGCAGACGACATGGTCCTGCGGGCGGAGAACCCCGCCCAGCACATGACGAGCAGCTTCACGCGCGCGGGCGTGTCGGTCAGTGCCCACGGGGTTGGCCTCACCATGCGCGTCGACGGCGTCGGCTACGGAGATTCGCTGACGGCGCTCGCCGCTGTCGCGCCGCGTGCCAGCGGGAACCGCGTGCTCTACGCGAGGCCGGGCGTCAGCGAGTGGTATGAGAACGGGCCGCTCGGCCTCGAGCAGGGCTTCACGCTGACCCGCCCGCCCGCCGGGCGGGCGTCCGGGCCGCTGACCCTGTCGATCGGGCTCTCCGGGAGCTCCAGGTTCACGCTCGGTGGCGGCGGCCGCAGCCTCGCCGTCCAGGACGGCGGAGGCAGGGCGCTGACGTATTCAGGCCTCTCCGCGAGCGATGCGAGCGGGAAGCCGCTGGCGAGCTGGCTCGAACTGCGCGGCTCGCACCTGTGGCTGCGCGTGCGCGCCGCGGGAGCGCGCTTCCCGCTGCACATCGACCCGTTCGTCTCCGTCCACAAACTGGCGTGCCCGTACTGCTCGATGGTGTTGTCCGGCGACGGCTCCACCGTCCTGATCGGACTGCCCCAAGCAGAATCGGGCACCGGTTCGGTGACGGTCTATGTACACACCGCCGAAGGCTGGCAGCAGCAGGCGACGCTCACCGGCGCAGGAGAGGTGGGCGCGGCGCACTTCGGTGGCTGGGTGCGCCTCTCGGCTGATGGAAACACAGCGCTGGTGGCAGGCCTCTACAACAACGGTGCTCGCGGTGCCGTGTGGATATTCACGCGCTCCGCCGGCACCTGGACGCAGCAGGCCGAGCTGACCGGCGAAGGTGTCGAAAACGAACACTTCGGCGCCGGCGCCTCACTCGCCGGCGATGGTGAAACCGCCCTCATAAACGGGGCGGCAGACAAGCGTGCGTACGTGTTCCAGCGCGAAGGCGAAACGTGGACCGAGCAGGTTGCGCTCGAACCCGAACAGGGATCAGGCGACGTCGCGATCTCGGGAGACGGCGACACGGCCGTGATCGCCAACTCCAGCTACAAGGCCCCCAAACAGAGGAAGGCCTCGGGTCTGGTCTGGGTGTACACGCGCTCCGCGGGAATGTGGGTCCAGCAGGCCGAGCTCACCAGCGGCGAAACTGGAAGCACCGACTTCGGCGAAAGCGTCGCGCTCTCAGAAGACGGGAGCACCGTGCTCGCCGGCGGCCCCTACGGCAAGGGCCTTGCCGGGAAGGTCTGGGCATTCGGGCGGGTCGGCGAAACCTGGGTCAAGCAGGCGACCATCCCGAGCCCGCGGAAAAAAGCCAAGTTCGGAATAAGCCTCGCGCTGTCGGCGAACGGCGACACCGGGCTGATCGGGACCGAAGCGGTGATATTTCCCCCCGATGAAAGGGAACGGGCGCGGGAAAAGATCACTCCCCAGTACGCCTACGTCTACGTACGCGAAGGGGAAACCTGGACGCAGCATGAAGCGATCAACGGGCACATCCGCAAGGAAGCAGAACGTTTCGGCACCTCCGTCAGGCTCTCCGCTGAAGGCACCACCGCACTCGTGGAAGGAGAACAGAACTTCGAACCGGTGATCTGGTTCCTGGAAGAGAAACCGTAGCCGCGCCCATCGCCGGGGCGCTGCTCGGCGGTGCGGCGAGAGCTCAACTGTCCAGCGCGCCCGTGAAGCCCTCGCGCCAGGTCGGGTGCTCGGGCGTCCATCCGAGCGTCGTTCGCGCGAGGGAGTTGGAGGCTCCCTGCGCCTGTGTCATGGTGGCGACGCCGTACTCCCCCGCCACGATGCGCGCGAGGAACGCAGGCACGCGTCTCGGCCGGGGCGCTCCGATGGAGTCGGCGAGCGCGGGGAGCCAGCGCTCGACCTCGGCGGGCTCGTCGTCGACGATGTTGTAGACGCCGCGGTGTTCCCCCTCGAGCGCGCGCACCGTCGCGCCAGCGGCGTCCTCTGCGTGCACGAAGGACCACACGCCCTTTCCGGCGCCCACGATGGGCATCCGTCGCCGGGCGAGATCCTGCCCCATCGAGCCCTCACGCGAGATCGCCGTGCCGGCTCCGTACAGGTAGCCGTATCTGAGGACGGTGCCGTCCACTCCGAGCACCGCGCTCTCGAGGTCGGCAAGGGCTGCGGCGCTGCGTGCGAACGAGCGCATCCCACCGCGGGCCAGCGGGTCGGACTCCACGTGCACCGTTCCTGGGACCCCCGGTGCGTAGGCGAACGCGATGCTCTGCGCGATGACGATGCCCGCGCCGGCCTCGCGTGCCGCGTCGACGAGGATCCTCGTGCCCTGGCTGCGCAGGCGGTCGTTCAGCTCGAAGTCCCGCTCGACGCGCCGCGGGTTGATCCTCGCCGGTATCGCCGTCAGCTCGTGGATGACGGCGTCCGGCCGTGCAGCTGCGACAGCGCCCGAGACAACGGCGCCGTCAAGGGCGTCCGCGAGCACCGGCTCGGCGCCCATCGCGCCGAGCGCCGCCAGCTTGCCGGGGGAACGGGTCATCCCCGTAACGTGATGTCCGGCGGAGATCAGCATCGGCACGAGGCGGCTGCCGATCACGCCGGTGGCGCCTGCGAGGAAGACCCTCACCTGCCCGCCGTCCTTTCAACACCCACGCGGATGCTCATCTCTCACCCGCCGCCCCCGTCATAGGGGGCGCAGCATCGTCTGAGGCGACGCGCAGCAGCCACAGCAGCATCACCGTCGCGGCGGCCAGCGACAGGAAATCGAAATATCCGGTCCAGCGCGGATGGGCCGCGCCGATGTCAAGCAGGTGGTTCAGGGAATGCAGCGCGAACTGCATCGCGGCGAGCGCCAGCACCGGCACGCGCCATGCGGGACGCGAGGCCGCGAGCACCAGGCCGGCGCCGAGCGCCAGCTCGAACGTCGCGACGTCACGGGAGTAATGGGCGTTGAAGACGCCGAACGGGCCGATCGCGGTGAAGAAAGCATGCGGCGCAGCCGCCTGGAAGAGTCCGATCGCGAGCTCCAGCACACCGAACGCGACGAGCCCGGCGGTCAGCATCGACGTTCGTGCCGGTGACTGCGCGTCTGTGATCGCAGCTGTCATCAGGTGAAACGATATGGTCAAAGTGGTGCAGCGTAAAGGACCAATGCGGCGATGAATTTGGGTACCAATACGGGGCCGGAGCTTCTGCTCGAGATCGACCGGACCTCGCGGCTGACGCTACGCGGCCAGCTCGAGGCACGCCTGCGCGAGGCCGTCAGGTCCGGCAGGCTGGCGACCGGCACGCGGCTGCCGGCATCCCGCGCGCTGGCACACGACCTCGGTGTCTCCCGGCGGCTGATCGTGGACGTCTACGCGCAGCTGCTCGCCGAGGGATACCTGCGCACGCGGCCCGGAGGCGGCACGTTCGTCGCGGACGCCGGCGCCACCTCGCCGATTCCCGCGCCCGGGCCGCCGCCGGCGAGGCTGTCGCTGGATTTCTTCCCGGGGAACCCTGACCTGTCGGGGTTCCCGCGCGGACCATGGCTGCGCGCCCTGCGTGCCGTCGTGCGCGGCGCACCGGACAGAGCACTCGGCTACCCCGACCCGGCCGGCGCCCCCGAGCTGCGGCGCGCGCTCGCAGGGCACCTCGGGCGGGTGCGCGGGGTGGTCGCCGACCCGGAGTCGATCATCGTCTGTTCCGGGGCCGCGCAGGCGCTCGCTCTGATCGCGCGGGCCCTCGGCGGCGCCGGCATCGCGGTCGAGGACCCGTGCCTGCCGCAGCACAGGGCGATCCTCGCCGGCCAGGGGGCGCGGCTCGCAGCCCTCGGTGTAGACGGGGACGGCGCGCGCGTCCAGGACCTCGAGCGCGCAACCGGCGCGGGACGCCGGGTCAGCGCGGTCCTCGTGACCCCCGCACACCAGGCTCCGACCGGCGTCGCGCTGGCGCCCACCCGCCGCGCCCGGCTCCTGGCGTGGGCGACGCAGACGGGCGGCCTTGTGATCGAGGACGACTACGACGCCGAGTTCCGCTACGACCGCGCGCCGCTGGCGGCGATGCAGGGACTCGCGCCCGCCCAGGTCGCCTACCTCGGGACCGTCAGCAAGACACTCGCGCCGGCGCTCCGGATCGGCTGGATGGTCCTGCCGGCCGCTCTCAGGGACCGGGTCCTATCCCAGCGCGCCGTGACAGATCACGGCTGCCCGACGATCGACCAGCTCGCGCTCGCGCATCTGCTGGAGAGCGGCGAGTACGACAGGCACCTGCGCCAGGCCCGGCGCCGCTACCGCGCCCGCCGCGACGCGCTCGCAGGCGCGGTCGCCGAGCACCTGCCGGGCGCGACGGTCACGGGCCTCGCAGCTGGGCTTCACGCGCTCGTGCGCCTGAACCGCGACTTCGACGGCCCGGCGCTGATGCGCGCGGCGAGCAGGAGATCCGTCGGTGTGTATCCGCTCGGACTGTCCTACGCCGAGCCCCGGCCCGTGCACGACGGGCTGATCCTGGGCTACGCCAACCTGGCCGAGCCCGCCATCGCGGAGGGGATACGTCGGCTCTCCCTCGCGCTCGGCGAGATAGACCCGCCGCCCGACGCCACGAACGAGGGGTGGGCTATCGCCAGGTAGTGACCGAAGCTCCACGAGGTGAGCGCAGGGTGCTCCACCGCCCATGCGAGCGCGGTGACCGCACGGCTCGGCATCGCCTGGCCCACGCCGCGCTGGACGCCGAGCAGCCAGCGGTATTTCCTCTCGTGTTCATCGGAGAAGCCACCGTAGGTCGCGAGCGCCTGCTCGCGGCTGCGGACGCCGTCGATCACGGCGCGGATCTCGCGGCCGCACGCCAGGCCGAAGTAGATGGCGGTCCGGATCCCCTCGGCCGTGACCGGCAGGCAATGCCCCGCGGAGTCGCCCGCGAAGAACACGCCGTCCTCTGTCGCGCGTCTCAGCTTGTGAGGGATCCAGTTGCCCTGGTAGCCGCTCGGCTCGACGCCGAGGCTGCGGGCGAGCCTGACAGTCGGCTCCTTGACGTGATGCTCGGGCCAGAACGACCCCACGCCGACACGGAGCTCATCGCCGGCCGGGAAGCTCCACGAGTAGCCGGAGCGGGCGTAGTTGGCGTCGAGCCAGAGCTGCATCTCCCGTCCGCTCCCGGGCGGATGGACCTCCAGGCCCCGCGAGAGCGCGGCATCGGGAGGCTGGATCGGCGGCCCGTTGGAGAGCACACGCCGCCACCCGAGCGCGTCGACGATCAGCGGCGCCCGCAGATCGCCGCGGTCCGTGCTCACGGTGTGTCCCTTGCGGCCCGTGACCGTCGCCGTCTCGAACTCGGTCTCCTCGCCCGCCTGCTCCGCCATCAGCGCGCACAGCTCTCGGTAGTCGAACGTCGAGAACGACCACGGCAGCCTCCAGTGCGCCGTCCTGAACGGCGTGTGCACCACGAGCTCGTCGAACGTCTGACGCTCGGAGCTCATGAGGTCCATCGCTTCGAGCCAGAGGGTCGGGATGGCGCATGCGGACGTCTGCCGCTCACCGATCTCGTAGCGGTCGACCATGAGGACCCGCGCACCCGAGCCGGCAAGCTCCCGTGCGACCGCCAGTCCGGCGAAGCTCGCACCGCATATGAGCACGTCGCAGTCGCGCTCGAGGCGGGTTCTCAGGTCGCCCCGCTTCGTCGCTCGCACAGGCATGTAGCGGGGAATGATACGGCTGCGCTAGGCTTCGGTCGGTGCAAACACTGATGGATAACCCCCAGGCCCGCGTCGTCGACGGGTCAAATGGCCTGCTGCTCGAAGTTGACGGGCAGATCGTGCCCAACTACGACGCCACGTTCCGGGTCATCGAGGAGGGCGAGGTCGTAACAGGCCACGTCGTCCGGATCGACAAGGACGAGGTGCTCGTGGACATCGGGTACAAGTCCGAGGGCGTCATCCCCGCCAACGAGCTTTCGATACGCAAGTCCGTCGATCCCGCCGAGGAGGTCCACCTCGGCGAGGAGGTCGACGCGATCGTCATGACGAAGGAGGATCAGGACGGACGCCTGATCATGTCCAAGAAGCGCGCCCGCTTCGAGAAGGCATGGCGCCGCATCGAAACGGCAGCCGAGTCCGGCGAGCCCGTCGAGGGAACGGTCATCGAGGTCGTCAAGGGCGGCCTGATAATCGATCTCGGCGTGCGCGGGTTCCTGCCGGCGTCCCTCGTGGACATCCGCCGTGTCCCGAACCTCGACGAGTACATGGGCACCAAGATCGAGACGAAGGTCATCGAGCTCAACCGGTCCCGCAACAACGTCGTGCTCTCCCGCCGCGCCGTCCTTGAGGAGGAGCGCAAGGAGGTACGCCAGCAGATCCTCGACCGGCTGCAGCCCGGTCTCGTGGTTGAGGGCCAGATCTCCAACATCGTGGACTTCGGTGCCTTCGTCGACCTCGACGGGATCGACGGGCTGATCCACATCTCCGAGCTCTCCTGGTCACACGTGAACCACCCGAGCGAGATCCTGACGATCGGCGAGACGGTCAAGGTCAAGGTGCTCGACATCGACCGTGACCGCCAGCGGATCTCCCTCGGCCTGAAGCAGACCCAGGAGGACCCCTGGCAGCGGATCGTCGACACTTACAGCATCGGCGACGAGCTCGCGGGCAAGGTCACGAAGGTGGTCACCTTCGGCGCGTTCGTCGAGATCCTCGACGGCGTCGAGGGCCTCGTGCACATCTCCGAGCTCGCACCGCACCATGTCGAGAGCCCGCGTGAGATCGTGCATCCCGGCGATGAGATCCGCGTCAAGATCCTCGAGATCGACTCCGAGCGCCGGCGTCTGTCCCTTTCCGCCAAGCGCGTGGAGGACCAGATCCTTCCCGTCTCCCGGCCCGGCGAGCCCGCCGAGGAGCCCGGCGAGGGCGGCGAGCAGGCAGCCGACGGCGGGTCCGCAGAGGCGGCTCCCGAGGCATCCGCGGCGGTCGTCCAGGAGGAGCAGGAGCAGAGCGCACCGGAGGCCGTGCAGGACGGCGAGGCCGCGAGCGTCGAGGCGCCGGCCCCCGCCGCCGAGGCACCCGCGGAGCCCGCGGCGTCCGCCACAGCTGACGCCGAGCCCGCCGCCGCACCGGCTGAGCCGCAGGCCTCCGAGCCCGCAGCGGGCACGGACAGCCCGGGCGAGCCCGCCGAGCAGGCCTGACCCACACCGCTCGCCGGTTAGATGGCCGGATCGGTTCCGTTCGTTGGCCTCACCGGAGGTCTCGGCGCCGGGAAGTCGACAGCGCTCGCAGCGCTCGCGCGCCTCGGCGCGCAGGTCATCTCCTCCGATGCTGTCGTGCACGAGCTCTACGGCGGCGATGAGCTCAGGGACGCGGTCGTGGAGCACTTCGGCCCCGACGTCGCACCCGGTGGCGTCGTCGACCGTCCTGCGCTGGCCAGGCGCGCGTTCGCGACCGATGAGGACCGTGCGTGGCTCGAGAACCTCGTGTGGCCGATGGTGGGCGCGCGCGTCGCCGCGTGGCTGGAGCGGGCGCGCGCGATGCAGCCGGCGCCCCCGGCCGCAGTCGTCGAGGTCCCTCTGCTGTTCGAGGCGGGCCTCGAGGGCATCTACGACGCGACGATCGCCGTCGTCTCCGACGAGGCCCTGCGGCGCGAGCGCGCCGCGGCACGGGGTCATGAGCTCGTCGACGAGCGCGCCGCGCGTCAGCTCACCCAGCAGGAGAAGGCCGCGCGCGCCACATACGTCGTGCACAACGACGGCACCGAGGAGGACCTGCTGCGCGAAATGTCGGCGGTTCTTGTCAAGCTAGGGGAGTGATCAGGGCACGGTTCGGCCTTCTCGCGGCGTTCGTCATCGCGCTGATGTGCGCGGTGGTGCTCGTGTCCGTGCTGCGGGAGCACACGAGCACGCACCTACCGCTCAGCGATACCGCGATCATCCGAGCCCAGGCGTCCGAAAAGCAGCTCGACCCAGCGCTGATAGCGGCCGTGATCTACGCGGAGAGCAAATTCGAACCGAGCGAATCCTCCGCCGGGGCTCAGGGGCTGATGCAGATCCTCCCCGCGACCGCCTACTACCTCGCCCAGCTGTCCGGCGGGCGCACATTCACCGCGAGCGACCTCAGCACGCCGAGCGTCAACGTCGCCTACGGCAGCTACTACCTGCGCTACCTGCTCGACCATTACCACGGCAACGAGATGCTGGCGGTCGCCGCCTACAACGGCGGCCTCGCGAACGTCGACCGCTGGGTCGCCCACGCCGACGCGGAAGGCCGCACGCTCTCGATCGACGAAATCCCCTTCCCGGAGACGCGCGAATACGTGCAGCGCGTACTGAGCGCCCAGCAGAGCTACCGGGCCCAGGACGCGCAGCAGCTCGGCATCGACTGACCTTCGGGGGCCCGCTGCGCGACGGGCTACTGTAGGTGGGACCCCCGCGCATGCCAGATTTCAAGCTCGACTCCATCTTCACGCCGACCGCCGACCAGCCCAAGGCGATCGAGTCGCTCGCAGAGGGCATCCTCGCCGGCGAGCGCTTCCAGACCCTGCTCGGAGCCACCGGGACCGGCAAGACGATGACGATGGCGGGCGTCATCGAGGCGGTGCAGCGCCCGACGCTGGTGATCGCCCACAACAAGACGCTCGCCGCTCAGCTGTGCAACGAGTTCCGAACGTTCTTCCCGGAGAACGCCGTCGAGTACTTCGTCTCCTACTACGACTACTACCAGCCCGAGGCGTACGTCCCCAGCCGGGACCTGTACATCGAGAAGGACTCGGCGATCAACCAGGAGGTGGACCGCCTGCGCCACGCCGCGACCGCCGCGGTGTTCGCGCGCCGCGACGTGATCGTTGTCTCCTCGGTCTCGTGCATCTACGGCCTCGGCTCGCCCGAGACATACGAGATGAACATGCAGATCCTCAAGCGGGGCGAGCAGGTCGACCGGGACGAGCTGCTGCGCAAACTGGTCTCCATCCAGTACACGCGCAACGACACGGTGCTCTCCCGCGGCACCTTCAGGGTGCGGGGAGAGACCCTTGAGGTGTTTCCCGCATACGCCGAGAGCGCGTTCCGCGCGACGCTGTTCGGGGACGAGGTCGAGCGCCTGCAGCAGTTCGACCCGCTCACCGGCGAGCTGATCGCCGACGACCTCGAGCATGCCGCGATCTGGCCCGCGACGCACTACAACGTCAAGGAGGGCTCGATCGACGCGGCGGTGGCGGAGATCGGCCGTGAGCTCAGCGAGCGCTGCGCGGAACTCGAGGCCGAGGGCAAGCAGCTCGAGTCCCACCGGCTGCGCCAGCGCACCCAGTACGACATGGAGATGTTGAGGGAGGTCGGCTTCTGCTCGGGGATCGAGAACTACTCGCGGATCCTCGACGGGCGCGCACCGGGCGACAGGCCCTACTGCCTGATCGACTACTTCCCCGATGACTTCGTGTGCTTCCTCGACGAGTCCCACCAGACGGTCCCGCAGGTCGGAGCGATGTATCAGGGGGACCGCTCGCGCAAGCAGACGCTCGTGGACTACGGGTTCCGGCTCCCCAGCGCGATGGACAACCGGCCCCAGACATTCGAGGAGTTCCTCTCCATCACCCCGCAGCTGATGTTCGTCTCGGCGACCCCCGGCGAATATGAGCGCACCCGCTCGGGCCGTGTGGTCGAGCAGATCGTGCGCCCGACGGGGATCGTGGACCCCGTGGTGGAGGTCCGCGAGACACACAACCAGATCGACGATCTGATGAACGAAGTGCGGGTGAGGGTCGAGCGCGACGAGCGGGTGCTGGTGACGACCCTGACCAAGAAGATGAGCGAGGACCTCTCGCAATACCTGCTGGAGATGGGGTTCAAGACCCGTTACCTGCACTCGGAGATCGACACGCTGGAACGGATCCAGATCATCCGCGACCTGCGGCTCGGCGAGTACGACGTGCTCGTCGGCGTGAACCTCCTGAGGGAGGGCCTGGACCTTCCCGAGGTGTCGCTCGTCGCGATCCTCGACGCTGACAAGGAGGGCTTCCTGCGCGGCGAGACCTCGCTGATCCAGACGATAGGGCGCGCCGCACGCAACGTGGACGGCACCGTGCTCATGTATGCAGACAAGGAGACCCGCGCGATGCGCGCTGCGATCTCCGAGACCTCGCGCAGGCGGGAGATCCAGCTCGCATACAACGAGCGTCACGGGATCACGGCTGCGACGATCGTGAAGGGCATCTCCGACATCGCCGAGTTCCTGCAGGCCGAGTCGAAGGTCCCGCGGGGGCGCTCCAGGCGCACGAAACGCAGACGCGCGGGGGAGGAGATGCCGGCTCACGAGCTCGAGCGGATGCTCGTCGAGCTCGAGGAGGAGATGATCGCGGCCGCGGACGAGCTTCGCTTCGAGTACGCCGCGCAGCTGCGCGACGAGCTGCGCGAGCTGCGCCGCGACCTCGCGCAGATACGCTCGGAAGAGGCCCCCGCGGGCCTTGCCGCGGGCGGTGAGACTGACAGCGGCGGCATGGCCTAGTATGCCCGGCGTGGAGTTCGACCGGCAAGCAGTTGAGCGCAGAGACTTCCCGATCGCGCGCCGGGGATACGACCCCGAGGCGGTCGATGCGCACCTGCGCGCGCTCGGCGCCGAGTTCGAACAGCTGCAGCGCCACGCGCTGAACGGCGGAGCCGACGTGTCGGTCGCGTCGACCGCCGGCGTCCAGGTGCAGAGCATCCTCGAGGCCGCCGAGGCGGCCGCCGCGGAAATCGAGCGTCAGGCCGTGGACGCCGCGAGGCAGGTCCGCGAGAGCGCCGACCGGGAAGCGGAGATGACACGCGAACAGGCGATCGAGCAGGCGCGCGCCCACGTCGCCGCGGTCTCCGCCGTCGCAGCCAGCCTGCTCGAGCGAGTCGGGTCGATGGACGGCGAGGTCAACTCCCTGATCGAGAGCCTGCGTGCGGGCGCCGGACGTCTAGCCGTCGACCTCTCAGCCGTCGAGGCCGGCATGGGCGAACTCTATGACGCCGCCTCGGGGCGCACCGCGCTGCAGGAGCCCGAGGGCGCCGGCTTCGCAGCCGAGCTGCAGGAGGCGATCGCTCCGCCGCCGGCACCCGCACCCGCGCCCGCCCCGGCGCCGCTGCCCGAATACGACGAGCAGCCGGCCGCCCAGGACGCGGGCGCTGCCGATGTCGACGGAGCCCGGCTGATCGCCCTGAACATGGCCCTCAACGGCGAGTCGCGGGCCGATACCGAGCGCTACCTGGCAGAGAACTTCCAGCTCCCGGACAGGACCAAGCTCGTCGACGAGGTGTATTCAGCGATCGACGGCTGAACCCGGGCGCGGGCGGCGCGGCCGACCGTGAGCTGATGCCGACCGTCCGCGTCAACGACATCAAGATGTACTACGAGCAGTCAGGCTCAGGTCAGCCGCTCGTGCTCATCGCCGGTCTCGGGCTCGACGTCTGCGACTGCCGCAAACTGATCGAGGCGCTCGCCGCACACCACCGGGTGCTCGCGTTCGACAACCGCGGCGCCGGCCGAACAGACATGCCCGACGCTCCATACACGCTCGCGCAGATGTCCGACGACACAGCCGGGCTGATGCGGGCGCTGGACGTGGGGCCGGCCGATGTCGTGGGCATCTCGATGGGTGGACGCATCGCCCTGGAGCTCGCACTGAAAGACACGGGCCTGGTCAGGAGCCTGATCCTCGCCTCGACCTCCGCCCGCGTCAGCAGGCGCTGGCCGGTCCGGCTGCTCGGGCTGGTCTCGACGCTGCCAATGTTGCGAGGCCGCCATCCGCAGCCTCGCTACGCTCACCGGCGCCAGCGGGATGCCAGCACCGGCTACGACAGCACCGCCCGGCTCCCGCAGGTGAGCGTGCCGACACTCATCATGCACGGGCGCCGCGACCGCATCGCCCCGTACAGAGGCGCCGAACACCTGCGGGAGCACATCCGCGGGGCGACACTCGTTCCGCTGGATGGCGGCCATCTCTACCCGCTCGTGCACAGCGACGCGTTCGCGGGCCTGCTCGACACGTTCACCGCAGCCCTTTCAGGGCCGTGATCGCTGCCCACGCCCGGCACCCCTTACGAACATCTGTTCGCAGTCATAGAATGCTCGTCTAGATGGCAGCGGGCAACCAGATCGTCGTTTCGGGCGCAAGAGAGCACAACCTGAAGGACATCTCGCTGTCCCTGCCCAGGGACGCCCTCGTCGTGATCACGGGGCTGTCGGGCTCGGGCAAGTCGAGCCTCGCCTTCGACACCATCTATGCCGAGGGGCAGCGCCGTTACGTGGAGTCGCTGTCGGCATACGCGCGCCAGTTCCTCGGGCAGATGGACAAGCCGGACGTCGACTCGATAGAGGGCCTTTCGCCCGCGATCTCGATCGACCAGAAGACGACGTCGCGCAACCCCCGCTCGACCGTGGGCACCGTAACCGAGATCTACGACTATCTGCGGCTGCTGTGGTCGCGGGTCGGCAAGCCCCACTGCCCGATCTGCGGGCGCCCGATCGTCGGGCAGTCCGCCGAGCAGATCATCGACCAGGTCATGGAGCTCGCCGACGGAACGCGCTTCATGGTGCTGGCCCCCGTCGTGCGGGGACGCAAGGGCGAGTACGGCAAGCTGCTCGAAGAGATGCGCGCCGACGGCTTCACGCGCGTGAAGATCGACGACCGCGTGCGGATGCTCGAAGAGTCGATCGTGCTGGACAAGCGCTACAAGCACGACATCGCCGTCGTGGTGGACCGGCTGATCATGCGCCACGACGTGCGCGCACGGCTCGCCGACTCGATCGAGACGGCGGTCGGCCAGGCGGACGGGCTCGTCGAGATAGAGATCGTTCCCGCCGGCTCTCAGCGCGCTGAGCAGGAGAGCGGCCCGGCCGCGAAGGGAGCGAAGGGAACGAAGGGCACGCGGGCATCCGGCGGCCAGATCGTCCCGGGCGCCGAGCCCGAGCCGGGGACCGTGTTCACCTTCTCCGAGCGCTTCGCCTGCCCCGAGCACGGCCCGTCCCTCGTCGAGCTCGAGCCGAGGATCTTCTCGTTCAACTCGCCGCACGGCGCATGCGAGCGCTGCACGGGGCTCGGCTCGCAGATGGAGATCGACCCGGAGCTCGTGGTCCCCGACCCGACGCTCTCGATCTCCGAGGGCGCGCTGGCCCCGTGGGCGGGCAGCGCCTCCAACTACTACGAGCAGATGACCGAGGCGATAGCCGAGCGCTACGAGATAGACGTGGACGCGCCATGGCAGGATCTCTCGGACGAGCAGCGCGGCGTCTTCCTCTACGGGACCGGCGGCGAGCCGGTGCAGGTCAGCTACCGCAACCGCTACGGGCGGCGGCGCTCGTACGCGTCCAGGTTCGAGGGGATCATCAGGAACCTCGAACGTCGCTACCGCGAGACCGACTCTGAGTACTCACGCGAGAAGATCGAGGAGTTCATGTCCCTGCGGCCCTGCCCGGTCTGCGAAGGCGCGCGGCTGCGGCCCGAGTCCCGTGCGGTGCTCGTGGCCGGCACCCGGATCGAGGACTTCTGTGCGCTCTCGGCACGCCGGGCGCTGGCCTGGCTGCAGGATGTCGAGCTCTCCGAGACCGACCGGCACGTCGCCCGGCTGATCCTGCGCGAGATCTCCGAGCGGCTGCAGTTCCTCGAGAACGTCGGGATCGGGTACCTCTCGATGGACCGGGCCGCCGCGACGCTCTCCGGGGGGGAGGCACAGCGCATCCGCCTCGCCACGCAGATCGGCTCCTCGCTCGTGGGGGTGCTCTACATCCTGGATGAGCCCTCGATCGGCCTTCACCAGCGCGACAACTCGAAGCTGATCGGGACCCTCGAGCGCCTGCGCGACCTCGGCAACACGGTGATCGTCGTCGAGCACGACGAGCAGACGATGCGCGCCGCCGACCACCTCGTCGACCTCGGCCCTGGGGCCGGGGAGCACGGCGGCTTCATAGTCGCGCAGGGCACCGCCGCGGAGGTGCAGCAGGTCAAGGAGTCGCTGACCGGCCAGTTCCTCTCCGGGGCACGCACCGTCGAGGTGCCGGCCCGCCGCCGGACCCCCACGGGCTACATCGAGATCCACGGCGCCTCGCAGCACAACCTGCGGGGCATCGACGTGCACGTCCCCCTCGGGGTGATGACGTGTGTGACGGGCGTGTCGGGCTCGGGCAAGTCCACGCTAGTCAACGACGTGCTCTACAAGTCGGTTGCCGCGCGCCTTCACCGCGCACGCGGCCGAGCAGGAGCACACCGTGCGATAGACGGTCTCGAGCAGCTCGACAAGATCATCGCGGTCGACCAGTCGCCGATAGGGCGCACGCCGCGCTCGAACCCGGCGACATACACGGGCCTGTTCGACGTCATCCGCGACCTCTTCTCAAAGACACAGGAGGCGAGGGTGCGGGGCTACAAGCCCGGCCGCTTCAGTTTCAACGTCAAGGGCGGGCGCTGCGAGGTCTGCCGCGGCGACGG
>Ga0182013_10000281_pt1 | contig 69395 bp, 62 predicted proteins | sample 612S2MmetaG_FD_120487 | JGI IMG/M metagenome (GOLD analysis project Ga0182013, IMG submission 120487) | Permafrost microbial communities from Stordalen Mire, Sweden - 612S2M metaG | ecosystem: Environmental > Terrestrial > Soil > Wetlands > Permafrost | place: Sweden: Stordalen | collected... | reverse complement strand
GTCGCCGAAGCGGTCGCGGAAGCGGGTGACGATCTGCGGCGTGAGCGCGATCTCCGGCACGAGGATGATCGCCCCACGACCCTGCTCGAGCGCTGCCGCGGCCGCGCGCAGGTAGATCTCGGTCTTGCCCGATCCGGTCACGCCGTGCACCAGCCGCTCTTCGTGGCGGCCCCCGGCGAGCGCGGCCAGCACGGGCTCGAGCGCCGCCTGCTGTTCGCCGTTCAGCTCAACCGCACCGGCTAGCCTGCCGACGGCGGGCTGCTCGGCGGGCGTGCTCGTGCGCCGCCGCCGGCCACCGAGTCGCCGTGTGGCATCCGGCGGCAGCACGAGCGAGAGCGCGCGCGGCAGCGTGGAGCAGTACTCCTCGGCAATCCAATGTGCCGTCTCGACGAGTTCGCCGGGCACGCCGAGCTCCAGCGCCCGTCTGGGCTCGAGCAGCCGCGCGCTATCGATCTCACTTTCCCCCGCGAGAGCGACGACAACGCCGAGGACCTCGCGACGACCGAACGGGACGACCAGCATCGAGCCGATCACGATCTCGTCGAACTCCTCGGGAACGAGGTAGTCAAACGGCCCGGGCAGCGCGCGGGCCGTGGTCATCGGGGCGACCCGGGCGATCCTTGTCACGCCGGGACGGTAGAGCGGCGCGCGGTCGGAGCCGACCGGCGCCGGCTACATCCCCGCGGCGGCCCGCAGCTCCTGGACGCGGTCGGTGCGCTCCCAGGTGAAATCGGCGTCGTTGCGGCCGAAGTGACCGTAGGCAGCCGTCTTCTGATAGATCGGACGGCGAAGGTCCAGCGACCGGGTGAAGGCCGCCGGGCGCAGATCGAAGACCTCGTTGACGGCCCGCGTGATCGCCGCGCGGCCGACCTCGTGCTCGGTACCGAAGGTCTCGACCATCAGCGAGACGGGGTGCGCGACGCCGATCGCGTAGGCCACCTGCACTTCGGCGCGCCGCGCCAGTCCCGCGGCGACGATGTTCTTCGCGACCCAGCGCATCGCGTAGGCGGCCGAGCGGTCGACCTTCGACGGGTCCTTGCCGGAGAACGCGCCGCCGCCGTGGCGTGCCATGCCGCCGTAGGTGTCGACGATGATCTTGCGCCCGGTCAGCCCGCAGTCGCCCATTGGTCCGCCGATCACGAAGCGGCCCGTCGGGTTGACCAGGAAGTTGCGTGCGAGATCGGCCTCATCGAAGAGGTCGGCGGGCAGCACCGGGCGCAGCACGTGCTCGAAGAGGTCCGGCTTGATCAACGCCTCGGCGTCGATGCCGTCCGCGTGCTGGGTCGAGATCAGGACCTTCTCGATCTTCGCGGGCCGCCCGTCGACATAGCGGACGGTGACCTGCGTCTTGCCGTCCGGTCGCAGGTATGGCAGCACCTCCCCGCGCCGGACCTCCGCCAGACGCTTGGCAAGGCGGTGCGCGAGCGAGATCGGCAGTGGCATCAGCTCCTCGGTCTCGTCGCTGGCGTAGCCGAACATCATCCCCTGGTCGCCCGCGCCGTCACGGTCGAGCTCATCGTCGTCGCCGGCGCCGTGGCGCGCCTCGTAAGCCTGGTCGACGCCCTGTGCGATGTCGGGCGACTGCTTGTCGATCGTGTTGATCACCGCACAGGTGTCGCAGTCGAAGCCGTAGGCCGCGTCGTCGTAGCCGATCCGCCTGACGGTCTCGCGCGCGACCTCCTGGATGTCGACATAGGTCTTCGTCGAGATCTCTCCCGAGACGACGATCAGCCCGGTGTTGACGAGCGTCTCGCAGGCCACACGCCCGTCGGGGTCGTCGCGCAGCACGGCGTCAAGCACCCCATCGGATATCTGGTCGGCGATCTTGTCCGGGTGGCCCTCGGTGACCGACTCGCTGGTGAACAGGAATTCGTTGTCGCGTGGCTCGCTCATCTGATCCTTCGTGTGAGTTTTGGCGTCCCGCCGCGGCGGCCCCCCGGCAGTCTATGCAGCACGCGAGGATGTTCGGCTCCCGCGTTCGACGAAGTCGACGATCAGCGGTACGCCCTCCATTCCGTACCGGCTGCGCAGCCGGTTCTCGACGAAGTACGCGTAGTCGCGGGTCACCCGCGTGCGGGAGTTCACCTGGATCGCGAAGCGCGGTGGACGAACCTCGAACTGCGTCATGTAGATCAGCTTCAGGCGATGGCCGGATGCGCCGCGGCGCGTGCCCACCGGCGGCTGGCGGGCCTGCACTGTCTCGGCGAGAAAGCGGTTCAGCTCGGGGGTCGGGATCCGCGTCTGCATCCGGTCGCCGAGCGCGATCACCTCGCCGATCAGCCGCGCCACGCCACGGCCGCTTTTCGCGCTGGCGGTCAGCACGCGCGGTCGCAGGCGCAGCTTCGAGGCGACCTTCGCGCGTTCGTGCTCGAGATCGACGTCGTCCTCGGTGCCCCGCAGATCCCACTTGTTGAGCACCAGCGCCGTCGCGCAGCCGGCCTTCATCGCGAGCTCGGCGATCCGCAGATCCTGGGCGGTCACGCCGTCACGCGCGTCGCAGACCACCAGGGCGACGTCGGCGCGCTCGGCCGCCCGTTCGGAGCGCAGCGTCGTGTAGTACTCGACGGAGTCGGCGACCTTCGACTGGCGGCGCATCCCGGCGGTGTCGACGATCACCAGCTCGCGTCCGTCCACCGTCGCGCGTGTGTCGATCGCGTCCCGGGTGGTCCCCGCGAGGTCGGCCACGATCACCCGCTCTTCGCCCAGGAAGCGGTTCACCAACGAGGACTTGCCGACGTTCGGCCGGCCGATCACCGCCAGCGAGATTGCATCCGACTCCTCGTCGGCGGGAGACTCGGGAAGCAGGTCGGCGATCCGGTCGAGCAGGTCGCCGCTGCCGAGCCCCTGGGCCGCCGAGACGGCGATCGGTTCGCCGAGCCCCAGGGAGTAGAAGTCGGCCGCCAGCGGGACGTCGCGCACGCCGTCGCACTTGTTCGCCGCCACGATCGACGGGACCCGCGAGCGCCGCAGCATGTCCGCGATCTCCTGGTCTCCGGGGCGCACCCCGGCTTTCGCGTCCACGACGAGGACCGCGACATCGGCTTCGGCAATTCCCGCGGCGGCCTGCTCGCGGATCGAGCCCGCGAGCGGGTCGCTGTCCTCGAAGTCGACGCCGCCGGTGTCGATCAGTACGAAGTGCTTGCCGTTCCAGTCGCAGTCGAGCTGCTTGCGGTCGCGCGTCACGCCCGCGCGCTCGTGCACGACGGCCTCGCGCGAGCCCGTCAGGCGGTTTATCAGTGAGGACTTGCCGACGTTCGGGTAGCCGACGATTGCAACCTTCATCGGCCCAGTATGGCCGTCGCTCATGCGCGGCCCGCGAGCGCGGCGATCCGGGCGACGACCTCGTCGACGTCCAGCGCCGTGCAATCGATCACGGCGGCATCCGGGGCGGCGCGCAGCGGCGAGTGCTCGCGGGCGGCGTCGCGGCGGTCACGCGCGGCGAGCTCGTCGGCGACCTGTGCGACCGCGACGTCCAGTTCGCCGGCCCGCCGGCGGGCCCGCTCGGCCTCATCGGCGGTCAAGAAGACCTTCACGTCGGCGTCGGGTGCGACGACGGTGCCGATGTCGCGCCCCTCACAGACCCAGTCGCCGTCGGCCAGGATCTCGCGCTGCTTCTCGACGAGTGCGGTGCGTACCTGCGGGTCCGCGGCGACCGCCGAAGCAGCCGCCGAAACCTCGCCGCTGCGGATCGCCCCCGTCACGTCCTCGCCGTCGAGACTGACCCATCCGGCGTGCAGCTCGATCCGTGCGCCGGCCGCGAGCGCGGCCGGGTCGGCCTGGGGACTGCGTAGCGAAAGCAGCCCCACGCAGCGATACATCGCGCCGCTGTCCAGGTAACCGAACCCGAGGTGCGCGGCCAGCGCCCGGGCGACGGTCGACTTGCCCGCGCCGGCGGGCCCGTCGATCGCGATCAGCACAGACCCGCCAGGTCCTTGACGAACCCCGGGTAGCTGACCGCTGCCGCCTCGATGCCGCGAACCGTCACTCCCTCGCGCGAGGCAAGGCCCGCGACGGCACCGAGCATCGCCATCCGGTGGTCGCCGCCGGCATCGATCACGCCGCCGCGCAGGCCGCGCGTGCCGCGGACCGCGAAGCCGTCCTCGGTCGCCTCGATGTCGGCGCCGAGCGCGCGCAGGCCGCCGACGACGGCCGCGATCCGGTCGGACTCCTTGACGCGTAGCTCCTGCGCTCCACGCACGACCGTCTCGCCCTCCGCGAACGCGCCAAGCAGGGCCACGAGCGGCAGCTCGTCGATCGCGGCGGGCACTTCGCCGGCCTCGACGACCGTGCCCTCAAGCGCACCGTGGGCGACGTCGAGGTCGCTGACCGGCTCGTCGGCGACGAGCGGCGCGTCGGGCGGCTCGAACTCGCCCAGGACGATGCCGCGCATCCGCTGGACGATCCGCACGAATCCCGTCCGCGTCCAGTTGACGCCGACGTCGCGCAGCAGCAGGCGCGAGCCGGGAACGAGCAGGCCGGCCGCGATGAAGAAGGCCGCCGAGCTGACGTCGGCCGGCACACGCACTTCGCCGAGTGCGAGCTCGTCGATGTTCGCGACCCGGGCAGTGGTCCCCTCGCGCGCGACGCTCACGCCGGCGGCGAGCAGCATCCGCTCGGTGTGGTCGCGGCTGACCGTCGGCTCGGTCACGCTCGTGTGCCCGTCGGCCGAGAGCCCCGCCAGCAGGATGCACGACTTGACCTGCGCGCTGGCGACGTCGAGCTGCCAGTCGACGCCGTGCAGCGGCGCGCCGGTGATCGTCAACGGCGGCAGCCGGTCGCCGACCGCGCTCACACCGGCTCCCATCTCGCGCAGCGGCCGCAGCACCCGGCGCACCGGGCGCCGGCGGATCGACTCGTCGCCGTCCAAAACGTATGTGTGGCCCCGCTGCGCGGCGAGCCAGCCCGGCAGCAGACGCAGCAGCGTGCCCGCGTTGCCGACGTCGATCGGGTCCTCGGGCTCGCGGGCATCACGGATCCCGGTGCCGCGCAGCACGACGTCATCGCCGCGCGGCTCGACGAGCGCGCCGAGCCGCTGGACCGCCGCGAGCGTGCCGTCGGTGTCGGCGGCGTGCAGGTAGCCACGCACGGTCACCGGTTCACTGGCCATCGCCCCGAGCAACGCGGCCCGGTGGGAGATCGACTTGTCGCCCGGGGGCCGCAGCTGTCCGCTCAGGCCACCCGCGGGCGGGAAGAAAGCCTCGCTCACGGCCGGGCCACCGGAAGCTCGAGACCGGCGATCAGCTCTTCGGCGCGCCGCGCGGCATCGTCGCCGACGACCCACAGCGCAACCGTTCCCTGGCTGCCGTCCAGCGACGGCGAGAGCACGAGGTCGACGATGTTGACGCCGGCCGAGCCGAGTGCGAGCGCGATCTCCGCAACCACCCCAGGACGGTTCGGCACCGAGACGCGCAGCTCCTGCGTCAGCCCGACGCCGATCGCGGTGTCGAGCAGCTCATCGCGCCGCCGGCGCGCAGCGTCGTTCCAGTCCACGATTGCCTCCCGCTCGCCGCCGGCGATCAGCGCACGCGCATCGGCCAGAGCCGCCTCGAGCCGCTCGAGGCCGGCCACGATCGCGGCGGCGTTCGCGACGTAGATGTCGCCCCAGATCGAACTGTTGGAACCGGCAACGCGCGTCGCGTCGCGCAGGCTCGGGCCGATCGCCGCCAGCGGCGTGTCCCCCTCGCCCGCCAGCGCGCCGGCGACCTGCCCGACCATGACGTTAGCGACGACGTGCGGCACGTGCGAGACCGCCGCCATCATCCGGTCGTGCTCGGCGGCGTCGAGGGCCGCGGGCCGCGCCCCGAGCGCCGCGAGCATCCGGTACAGGCGCTCATAGAGCACGCCGGTCGTCTCGGTGCGCGGCGTCAGGTACCACGCGGCCCCCTCGAACAGATCTGCGCGCGCGTGCTCGATCCCGGCGGTCTCGGCTCCCGCGAGCGGATGGCCGCCGATGAACCGCGGATCGGAGATCTGCTCACAGAGCGCGCGCTTGGTCGACCCGACGTCGCTGACCACACACTCGGGGCCGACGATCTCGAGTACCTGCTCGGCGAGCTGTGCCAGCGCCCCGACCGGGGCGGCAAGGAAGACCGAATCGGCGCCGTCCAGCGCGCCGGCAAGCGTCTCGTGCACGCTATGGCACGCGCCCCGCGCGGCTGCCGCCGCGCGTACGGCCGGGTCCGGGTCATGTCCCGCGACGGTGGCCAGATCGTGCTCGCGGCAGGCGAGCGCAAGCGAGCCCCCGATCAGGCCCAGCCCGACTATCGCTACCTTCATGCAGCTTTGACGGCCGCGCTCGCCGCGCCCATCAGACCGCGCTCAGTGCCTTGCCGGCAAGCGCGGCGGCCTGCAGCACGGTGCGCGAGTAGTCCTGGAAGTCGTCGGCGAACAACTGCTGCGGCCCGTCGCAGATCGCCTCGTCGGGGTTCGGGTGGACCTCGACGATCACCCCGTCGGCGCCGATCGCTGCGGCCGCGAGCGACAGCGGCTCGACCAGCTCGCGGCGCCCCGCGGCGTGGCTCGGGTCGACGATCACCGGCAGGTGGGTCATCTGCTTGAGCACCGGGATCGCCATCAGGTCCAGCGTGAAGCGGTAGGCGGTCTCGAACGTGCGGATGCCCCGCTCGCAGAGGATCACGTTCGGGTTGCCCTCCTTGAGGATGTACTCGGCGGCCATCAGCAGCTCGTCGAGCGTCGCCGACAGGCCCCGCTTGAGCAGCGCCGGACGACCCGAACGGCCGACCTCGGTCAGCAGAGGGTAGTTCTGCATGTTGCGCGCGCCGATCTGGATCACGTCGGCAACCTCGAGCACGGCGTCGAGGTCGCTCACGTCCATCAGCTCGGTGACGATCGGCAGGCCGGTCAGCTCACGCGCCTCGGCGAGCAGCTTGAGCCCGTCGGCGCCGAGACCCTGGAACGAGTAGGGACTCGTGCGCGGCTTGTAGGCGCCGCCGCGCAGCATCGATGCGCCGCCGTCGCTGACCGCCCGGGCCGCGTCGAGCAGCTGGTCGCGCGACTCGACGGTGCAAGGTCCGGCGATCAGCGAGAAGTGGTCGCCGCCGACCTTGCGGCCGGCGATGTCGAGCACCGAATGCTCGCCGTGGCGGATCTGCAGCGAAGCGAGCTTGTAGGGCTTGAGGATCGGCACGATCCGGTCGACTCCCGGCTGGGCCTCGAGCCCGAGGCTCGTCAGCGACGCATCCTGCTCCACGTCACCGATCGCACCGATCACGGTCACGCGCGCGCCCTTTGAGAGGTGCGCCTTGGCCCCCGCCCGCTCGATCTTGGCGATAACCGCCTCGACGTCGCTGTCGGTTGCCGACTCTTGCATCACGATCATCATCAACTGATCCTTTCCCGGTCCCTGAAAATGGTAGACGCGCTGGTCCTTTTCGGTGTTGCGTGATCGGGCTGGATCGCCCGGCGACGTTTGGCGCCCGGTTCCCGGTGGGAACCCCAACTGCGGCCAGCTTGCCCGTTCACGCCCGGGCAGGGGCCGAAGCGCCTAGATAAATCGCCAGGTGCGATAGGCGAAGCGACGTGAGGCCAGGCGGCGTGCGGATATGCGTTCGGGCGTGGCCATAATCGTTCAGCTGTCTTGTAGCAAACCTGCGGGCCCCGGTAAAGGGGCCTTCACATCTGCAGCACTTCTGCCAGGGCCGCGAGGAAGCTCTCGTCTTCCTCGGGGAGCCCGTAGGTGACCCTCAGCGCCGGGACGTCCGAGCCCAGCGCGGCGCCGGCGCGGACCAGCACGCCGCGGTCGGCGAGGCCCGCGACGATCTGCGCCTCGTCACGCTGCTCGCCGAGCTCGACCCAGCAGAAGTTGGCCTGCGAATCGGCGACGCGCAGGCCCATCGCGGTCAGGCGCTCGGCGACCATGATCCGCTCTGCGACGGTCATCGCGACCCGCTCGAGCACTGCGTCGCCGGCGTCGAGCGCGGCGCCGGCGGCGACCTGGGCCAGCGCCGTGGAGTTGAACGGCTGGCGTACGCGGTCGAGCGCCGCGGGCACCTCGGTCGAGCCGCACAGCGCATACCCGACGCGCAGACCCGCCAGGCCGTAGGCCTTCGAGAAGGTCCGCAGCAGCACGAGATTCGGGTACTCCGCGAGCAGCGCGATCGACTGTTCGCTGTCGCTCAGCAGGTTGTACTCGCAGTAGGCCTCGTCGAGCAGCACGCAGACCTGCGGCGGGACATGCGCGATGAACTCGGCCAGCTGCTCGAACCCGAGCGCGGTCGAGGTCGGATTGTTCGGGTTGCAGACGATCACGATCCGCGTCGCAACCGTGATCTCGGCGAGCATCGCCGGCAGGTCGTGGCGCCACTGCCGATCGAGCGGGACCGTGACAGCCCGCGCTCCGGAGGCCGCCGAGAGATGCGGGTAGACCGAGAACGAGGGCCATGCGTGGACGATCTCCGCGCCGGGCTCCAGCAGCGCCTCGCCGAGCAGCATCAGCAGCTCGCACGAGCCGGCACCGACAGCGATCTGCGCTGCCGGCACGCCGTGGCGCTCGGCCAGACGGCGGCGCAGATCGACCGCATCCGGGTCCGGGTAGCGGTTCAGCGTCGCGGTGTGGTCGGCGATCGCCTGCTCGACGCCCGGCAGCATCCCGAAGGGCGACTCGTTGCTCGCAAGGCGCACGCGCGGCGCCTGGCGACCGTAGCCGCCGGCCACCGGGTACGGCGGAATCCGCGCTACGCGCTCGGAGAACTCGAGCGCCATCTCTACTGGGGGGCGCCCGCGAGGTCCGAGCGCAATGCCCGCGCCTCGTGAAGGTAGACGTGAGCGGGCACGTGCCCCTCGTCGGCGTAGTAGTGCATCAACACGCGCACGACGCGCGCCAGCGACCCGGGCACAGCGATCTCCCGCGCGCAGATCAGCGGCACCGCCTCGAAGCCGCACTCGCGCGCGGCGGCGGCCGGGAACTCGGCGTCGAGATCCTCGGTCGTCGTGAACAGGCAGCTGACAGCGCTGGCCGGCGTCAAGCCGTTGCGGGCCAGGATCTCGGTCATCAGCTCGGCGGTGGCGGCGCGGATCGACGGCGCGTCGTTCGCCCGAACGCTGGTCGCGCCGCGCAGTGCAAACAGTCTCATGCCGCGGATTCTCTCAAAGGGCCGCGCTGCGCAGGGCCGCGACCTCCGCAGCGGTCAGCTCGCGCGAGCTTCCCGGCGCGAGGCCTTCGAGGGTCAGCGGGCCGAACGCGACGCGTTCCAACGCCGCGACCGGCGCGCCGACCGCCGCGCACATCCGGCGCACCTGGCGGTTGCGCCCTTCGCGGATCGTGATCTCCACCGCGTCCGCCGACAGCCGCCTGACGATCGCGGGTGCAGTCGGCCCGTCGTCGAGCAGCACGCCGGCGCGCAGCGCGCGTACGGCGCCGCCGGCAATCGGCGCGGCGAGCTTGACGCGGTAGGTCTTGGCGACTTCGTAGCGCGGATGGGTCACGAGGTTGGCCAGCTCGCCGTCGTTGGTCAGGAGGATCAGACCGGAGCTGTCCGCGTCGAGTCGGCCGACGGGGTAAAGGCGCCGGCGTCCGGCGTCGACGAGCTGGACGACCGTCCGCCGGCCCTGGGGGTCGCTGGCCGTCGAGACCACGCCGGCGGGCTTGTGCAGCGCGAAGGTCACGCGCGGCTCGGGCCCCGCGACCGGCCGGCCGTCCACCGTCACGGAGTTCGCGTCTCCGACGCCGCGCGCCGGATCTCGCACGATCTCGCCGTCGACGCCGACGCGGCCGGCGGCGATCAGGCGCTCGGCGCTGCGGCGCGAGGCAACGCCCGCGTGGGCGAGGAAGCGCGCGAGGCGCATCGTGCCGGCCGGCTGCTGCATCGCTGCCACCATAAGGGGGCGCCGCCATGGACCTCGAGCTGCTCGACACGACGCTTGCCGAACGCGCCCAGCCCGCATTCCGTGCGCGCCAGGTGTGGTCTTGGGCTGCGCGTGGCGCCGACTCCTATGAGCAGATGAGTGATCTGCCGGCCGCGCTGCGCACTGAACTCCAGGACACTGTCCCGTTCAGCTGCCTGACCATCGCCGAGCGCGCCAGCTCGCAGGACGGGACCCGCAAGGTGCTGCTCGAGACGACTGACGGACGGCCGGTCGAGGCTGTACTGATGCGCTACCGGGACGGGCGCAGCTCGATCTGTGTCTCCTCGCAGTCCGGCTGCCCGCTGACCTGCACCTTTTGCGCGACCGGCCAGATGCGCTTCGGGCGAAACCTGACGGCCTCGGAGATCCTCGAGCAGGCGCTGATCCTGCGCCGCGTTTCGGGCGCACAGCTGACGAACTGCGTGTTCATGGGGATGGGCGAGCCACTGATGAATCTCGATGCGGTACTCGGGGCCTGCGAACGGTTGCCCGAACTGGGCATCACCCCGCGACGCACGACGATCTCGACCGTCGGCTGGATCCCGGGGATCCAGCGGCTCGTCGAGGTCGACCTGCCCCTGCGCCTTGCGTTTTCGCTGCACGCGCCCGAGGAAGCACTGCGCTCGCAGCTGATGCCTGTCAACGACCGTTATCCGCTGGTCGACGTGCTCGAGGCCTGCCGGGAGTTCCACGCGCGACGCAAGCGCCGCGTGTTCATCGAGTACGTGATGCTTGCCGGCGTGAACGACAGCTACGCCCAGGCACTGCAGCTTGCCGACCTGCTCACCGACGGGCACGGCGGCTCGATCTTCAAGGTCAACCTGATCCCGTACAACCCGACTGGCGGGCCCTACGAGGGCTCCAGCCGCGAGGCGATCGCCGCGTTCCGTGGCGCACTCGAAAACCGCGGGATCCCGGTGACCGTGCGCCTGACGCGGGGGCGCGACATCGACGCCGCCTGCGGCCAGCTCGCGGCGCGCGTGGCCTAGGCGCCGCCGGCGCGGGCCTCGCCGGCGCGCAGCAGGCGGTCGCGCAGCTCGCCGCGCTCCTGCGGCGAGGGGTCCCACTCGGCGAGGTCCGGAAGCTCATCGAGCGAACGCATCCCGAACAGGCGCAGGAACTCCGTTCCCGTGCGGTAGAGCGTCGCGCCGAACGGGGACTGGCCGGATTCCTCGATCAGGCCGCGCTCGAGCAGCGTCGCGGTCGCCGAGTCGGCGCTGACACCCCGGACGCGGGCGATCTCCGGCCGCGAGACCGGCTGCATGTAGGCGACGATCGCCAGCGTCTCGGCCTGCGCGCCGGTGAGCGTCGCCGCGCGCGGCCGGCCGAGCAGCCGTCGCGCGGCCGCGTCGGTCTCCGGGTCGGTGGCGAGCGTGAAGCCACCCGCGAGCTCGCGTAGCTGCAGGCCCCGCTCGCCGGGCGCGAACTGCGCGCGCAGCTCGGCGAGCGCCCGCTCGACGGCGTCGGGCTCCGCGCCTGTTGCATCGGCGAGGTCGCCGGTCGCCAACGGGTCGCCGGCGAGGAACAGCAACGCTTCGATCGTTCGCGCCAGATCGCTCATGCCGCGGCCTGCCCGGAGCGTGACGCCCGCACCGTGATCGCCCCGAAGTTCTCGCTCTGGACCCACTCCGCTTCGCCGCGCCGGTAGAGCTCGAGCAGCGCGAACAAAGTCACCGCCACGGTCATCCGGTCGGCGCCGCGCACGGCGTCGTCGAACTCGAATGCTCCGCGCTGGAGCAGGCCGCGCAGCGCGCGCAGACGCGCCGAGAGGCTCACGCGCGGCATATGGATGTGCCCGATCTGGACTTCGGCAGGCGGCGTGAGCAGCGCGCCGACGATCGCGCTCAGACGCGCAGGGGCCTCCGAGCCGTCGTCGCCGAGCACCACTTCGCGGCGCAGACGGGCGGGCGGGGCCACGCAGCGGAAGCGGACGCCCTGCTCGGCTTCGAAGAGCGATCGCAGGTGGGTGGCCGCGCCTCGGAACCGTTGCGCCTGGAGCATCCGTTCGAGCAACTCGTCGGCGGCCTGTTCGGGTTCGAGCTCGAGCAGCTCCTCCTCGTCGACGGACAGCATCAGGCGCGACTTGAGCTCGAGCAGCGCCGCGACCAGCACGATGAATTCGGTCGCCGACTCGAGGTCGATCTCGCCGCGGCGCTCGAGGTGATCGAGATACGCGAGCACGAGCTCGGCGAGCTCGAAATCGAGCAGGTCGATCTCTTCCTTGAGCAGCAGCGTCATCAGCAGGTCGAACGGTCCGCTGAACTGGTCCAGATCGAGTTGCAGCGAGCCGACGCCGCCGAAGTTCCCCGGTTCGGTCATCTGGCGCAGGCTAACCAGTGGCGACGACGGGTCTGGCCGGCTCTGGGAAAACAAGCGCTTCTTGCGCAGCGGTCAGCGCCGCGGGATGAAGGTCACGAGAACCACCGGGCTTGGGGGGCTCTCGACCTCCGCCGCGCCGGTCGCGAAAGCTTGGAAGTAGGTCTTTTCGCGTTGCGTTGGCAGCGCCCGCACGAGGAATTCCGCGACCCCACGAGAGTCCGTCACCGCCACGCCGCGCGCCCCGGCGGGACCTGCGTTGATCGACGCGTTCGCCGGGAGAGTCGCCGCTTCGGTGTAGCGAACCTGCGACAGGGCGATGCGCACGCCGCTCGCTTCGACGGGCCTGCCGAGCCGGTCGCGCAGTTGCACGCGCAGGTGCACGGCCGCCCCGGCGGGGACCGGCAACGGGATAACCGACGGTTCGAGGGTCAGCTGCCGGCCGCCGCCGGCGATCGTCTGCGCAGTCGCGACCGATGCCGGCGAGGAAGTGAACGCGACCAGTTTCCAAGGCACCCCGAGGGGCGGCATCGCGGCCACGCTTGGCGCGTTCACCGTCAGCACCCGCGACGAGTTTGCCGGCACGGTCTGGGCGCCTTCTGCACGCCAGTACCCCGCGAGCGGCGCGCCCCCTCCCGACTGCACCGTGAACCACGGCGTCACGCGCTGGTCGCTGGCGTTGGTGACGCGCACACGGACGGCTTCGACGGCCTGCAGGCCGGTCGCGACGCGCGTGCCTTGCACGCGCAGCGAAATCGGAGACTGCGCGGCGACGGCCGCGACCAGTGCGATCGCGAACAGGGCCGCGACCGTCCCCACGCCGGCCCAGCGAAAGCGGCGAATTGAGGCTCCGAGCGCCGCGGCCGGCGCTGGCCGGACCGACAGCCCGGCGACCAGCGCGGCCGGCACGAGGTCGACGAAGTAGCTGCCGAGCGAGCGAGCGGCCCAGAAGAATGCGAGCGAAACCAGCGGGACCATCGCCCGCTTGAGCTGCGGGTAGAAGCCCAGCCAGGCTGCGAGCACGAGGAGATAGCCGAGGACGCCGGCGAAGCGCAGATAGGCGAGCTGGCCGCCGAGGTGCTCGAGCAGCACGAGGCTGACCAGTCCCGCGCCGGCCGGCACCGTCGGGGCGGTCAGTGGAAGCAGGACGGCGTGCGCCCATGCGCCCGGATTCCATGCAACGAACGGCAGGTTGACCAGCAGGAAGGTGCCCAGTGCAATCGCGGCGTATCGCGACGCCAGCCGGACGCCCCCGACGCCGCGTGCGCGCCCCTCGTAGGCGATTGCGATCAGCAGCAGCGGCAGGATCAGCCACGGAATCTGCTTGATCGACATCGCCAGACCCATCGCGATCGGCCCGAGCCAGCGCGCGGGCGAGCGCTCGTCCGCGTCGCCGAAACGGTCCCAGCGCCAAACGGCCACCAGCAGGAAGGGCATGAAGGTCGCATCGGTGACGCCGCCCGTGAGGCCGCCGACATATTCGCTGAGACTGCCGACGACCGGAGCGATCCAGCGCAGCGGTCGCGGCAGCAGGAAGAAGAGGATCACCACCGTCGCCGCCCAGGCCGCGAAATCGGTGACCGTACCCGCCTGTTCGTGGAATCCCAGCAGGAGCGCGGGCTCGATCAGCAGGAACGAGAGCGATGGATAGGAGAGCTGCGCGACCGAGCCTCCACCGAGCAGGTACGTCCGCCACGTCGTTGGCACGAGGAAGCGTTCGAAGCTGTGCTGGAACGAAACCCCGTAGGGGTTGATGCCTTTCAGCAGCAGTTCAGCGCTGCGCTGGTTGAACGCGAGCTCGTCGCTACCAAGGCCGGTCTGCTGCTTTACCTGGACGATGCTCGCGGCGGCGAAGCCGATCACCCAGAGCGCGAGCAGCACCCACCCGAGGCGACCCAGCGAGCGCCGCGGGAGGACCCAGACCGCAGCGATCGCGAGGACCGCGGCCAGCACGAGCAGGACCATCAGTGCCCGTACGGACGCCGGGAGCAGCAGACTCAGTGCGGCCTGCATCGCCAGCACGAGCACGCTGAGCGCTGCGAGGGCCCAACCCGCGCGTTCGAGGGACCCGTCGGTCAGCGCCGCGCCGGCCGCGTCATGCGCGCCGGCATCGCGCGAGTCTTGTGTGCGTTCGTTGGTGGCGTGTGGCAATTGTCCACGTCGCTTGGATTGAGACCGGCGACACCGTGCCCTTGCCACGCGAGGCGCTGGAGCGCGACCTACCGTACCGGAGGCCCACGACGCCTGGTGCGGCGGCGCGCGCTCACGTCAACCTGGGGGCGGGGACCGGCGCCGCGCATTCCGTCGTTACCGTTCGGCGCCGTGGACGAGACCAAGCCCACTCCGAGACTCGGCCGGCGGCGGCGCGAGAACCTGATCGCGCTCGCGGCGTTCGTGCTGCTCTCGGTGATCGTCTACGGGCACGGCGTGATCGCGCACCCGACGGCGGTGTTCGCGGGCATCGGCATCGGCCCGGGTCGCGATCAGGCCCAGATTGCCTGGTGCTTGGACTGGGTTGCTCGTGCGCTGCGCTACGGCGGGAACCCGTTCTTCTCGGACGCCGCATACGTCCCGCACGGGTACCCGCTCGCCTGGGCGCCGTCGCTGACCGGACCCGGCATGCTCCTTTCCCCCCTGACGCTCTCGGCAGGGCCGATCGTCACCTTCAATCTGCTGGCGATCACGGCGCCGGGCGTCGCGGCGTGGACCGCCTACCTGCTTTGCCGGACCGCGGTGCCGTCGGACTCCCCGTGGCCGGCGCTCGCCGGCGGGCTGCTGTTCGGCTTCGGCAGCTACGAGACGGTGGAGAGCGACGGCCACCTCAATCTGGCGCTCATCGGGCTCGTTCCCCTGATCCCGCTGCTAGCAATCCTGCGCTCGCGTGAGCGTCTTTCGCGGCTCGGCTACGTCCTGCTCCTGGGCGCCGTTCTCGGGCTGCAGATCTACACCTCGACCGAGATCCTCGCGACGAGTGCGCTGTTCGGCGTGCTCGCACTGCTCGTCTGGCTGGCGCTGGACCGCAATGCCCACGCGGCACGTCTGGCACTCGAGAGCTGCATGGCGGTCGTGGTTGCGGCGCTGCTCGGACTGCCGCTGCTGATCGAACTTGCCAGCGCGCACTTTCCGCTTGAGCCGATCGTCGGTTCCGGGGTCGGCATCGACTTCGCGAACGTACTCACGCCGACGCGTGCGACGCTCCTGCCCGATGTCGGGTCACTGTTCATCAACACGGCCCACCGGGGTGCGCTGGCCGTCAACCCGACGGAGTCGGTCGGCTTCATCGGCGTCCCGCTGCTCCTGCTGCTGGGCCTGTACTTCTGGCAGGCGCGGCGCACGCTCGCTGCGCGCCTGCTGCTGATCATCGCCGCGGCGGCGCTGATCTTCGCGCTCGGCGAACATCTCCTCTTCGCCGGGCACGTGACGACCGTCCCGCTGCCCTGGCTGGTGGTCAGCAGGCTGCCGGTCTACGGCAAGGTCATCGCGGCCCGGATGATGCTCTTCTTCTGGCTCGCTGCAGCGGTCGCCGTGGCGTTCTGGATGGCAAAGCCGTCGAAGTGGCGCGTAGCGCTCTACGCGCTCGTCCTGGTCACGCTGCTGCCCGCGACGCTGACGCACCGGAGCTTCTCGCGGGTCGAAAAACCGCGCCTGACGACACAACCGGCGCTGATGGCTCGAACGATCCCCGCGAATTCCACCGTGATCGCTCTGCCGTGGGGAATCCACGGCAACTCGATGCTCTGGCAGTTCCAGTCGGAATTCCATTACCGGATGGTCGGCGGGTACCTCGGTCCGACCAGCGCGCTCGAGTACCACCACTACACCAACCTGCTGCACGCCCTCTCCGGAAGCCGCTTCAAAGACGCCGGACTGGGAGCAGAACTTTGCGCGATGCTGCGGTTCACCGGCGCGAGCTTTGCGATCGTGCGTGGGCTCTCCCACCACCGCAGCGGGGTGATCTTCCGCCTCCTCGGGGCCGGCGGACGCACAGTCGGCGGCTTCCGCGTCTACGACCTGCGCGGCGCGACGGCGGAAGGCGGCCGGTGCTCGCTCACGCCGGCCCGAGGCCCATGATCTCGCGAACCTCGGCGAGCGTGCCGCGCGCGATCTCACGCGCGCGCTCGGCGCCGTCCGCCAAGTGGGCCTCGATCGCCGCCGGGTCGCAGCGAAGCTCGCCGTATCGCTCGCGAACCGGGGTGAGGTACGCCACGACTGCGTCCGCGACGGCACCCTTGAGTTCCCCGTAGCGCGCGTCGGCGAACTCGGCTTCGACCGCGTCCGGCGTGATGCCGCGGACGGCCGCGAGGATCTCGATCAGGTTCGTCACGCCCGGCTTGTCCGCGGCGCGGCGCACCTCGCTGCCGGAGTCGGTCACGGCGCTCTTGAACTTCTTGTCGATCGCCTTCGGCTCGTCGAGCACGTAAACCGTCCCCTGCTCGCTTCCGCCAGTCGTCGACATCTTCGACGTCGGGTCCTGGAGATCCATGATCCGCGCGCCGACCGGCGGGATCCGGTGCTCAGGGACAATCAGCACTTCGCGCCCGTCGGCGAACCGCGCGTTGAAGCGTCTCGCCACGTCGCGCATCAGCTCAAGATGCTCGCGCTGGTCCTCGCCGACGGGCACCTCCTCGGCTCGGTAGGCGAGGACGTCGGCGGCCTGCAGGACGGGGTACATCAGGAGGCCGGCCGAGACCAGCTGCCGCTGGGCCAGCGACTTGTCGCGGAATTGGTGCATCCGCTGCAGGCGACCGAGCTCCGTCACCGACGAGAGCAGCCACGTCAGCTCGCTGTGCTCCTGGACGTCGCTCTGGCGGAAGAGAATGCAGCGCTCGGGGTCGAGCCCCGCCGCGAGCAAGATCGCGGTCGTGTCGTATAGCCGTTCGCGCAGCTCCGTGGGCTCGTAGGGGACGGTGATCGCGTGCAGGTCGACGATGCAGAAGATCCCCTCGCCGCGCTCCTGGGCTGCCACGTACTGGCTGATCGCGCCGATGTAGTTGCCGAGGTGCTTGCGGCCGGTCGGCTGGATTCCCGAGAAGATTCGCATCCCGGCAAGCTACCGCGAGCCGGCGATGGCCATCGCTAGAAAGCCTGTCGGATCACGGGCCGCTTCGCTGCGGCCGCCTCGTCCAGACGCCGCACCGGCGTGCTGTAAGGCGCCGCCTGAACGATGGCCGCGTCCTCGGCCGCCTCGGCGAGGATCGCCGCGACGGCGTCCGCGAAGGCGTCGAGCGTCTCCTTGGTCTCGGTCTCGGTCGGCTCGATCATCAGCGCCTCGTCGACCAGCAGCGGGAAGTAGACGGTCGGCGGGTGATAGCCGTAGTCGAGCAGCCGCTTGGCGAGGTCCAGCGTCTTGATCTGCAGCTCGCGCTTCATCGGGCCGCCGGAGAGCACGAACTCGTGCATGCACAGCTCGCCATAGGCCAGCGGCAGATACTCGGCCACGCCGCGCTCGCGCAGCCGGGCGAGCAGATAGTTGGCGTTGAGCACGGCCGTCTCGGACGCATCGAGCAGCCCCTCGGCGCCCAACGAGCGGATGTACGCGTAGGAGCGCACGAAACACCCGTAGTTGCCCTGGAAGCCACGTAGCCGGCCGATCGACTGCGGGCGCTCATCGTCGAGCATGAATCCCCCGTCGTCCTCGCGCGCGACCACCGGCCTGGGCAGGAACGGCGCCACGCGGTCGGAGACCGCGATCGGGCCCGCTCCGGGCCCGCCGCCGCCGTGCGGCTGGGTGAACGACTTGTGCAGGTTGAAGTGGACGATGTCGAAGCCCATGTCGCCCGGGCGCGAGATCCCCATCACCGCGTTGAGGTTCGCGCCGTCGTAGTAGAGCGTCGCGCCGACGTCGTGGATGATCCGGGCGATCTCCTCGATGTTCGGGTCGAACAGGCCGAGCGTGTTCGGGTTGGTGAGCATCAGGCAGGCCACGTCGCTGTCGGCCTTGGCGCGCAGGTCGTCGATGTCGACGTCGCCGTCGGCCCCCGTCGCGACCTTCACGACCTCCATCCCGGCCATCGTGACCGTCGCCGGATTGGTGCCGTGCGCGGTGTCCGGCGTGAGCACCTTCGTGCGGTGCTCGCCGCGGGCCTCGTGGTAGGCGCGCGTGACGAGCACGCCAGCGAGCTCGCCGTGCGAGCCCGCGGCGGGCTGCAGCGAGACGTGCGGCAGCCCGGAGATCTCCCCCAGCGCCTCCTGCAGGTTCCACATCAGCTCGAGTGCGCCCTGGGCGTCCTGCTCGTCCTGGAGCGGGTGCAGCCGGCTGTGGCCGGGGAGCGCTGCGGCTCGCTCGTGGAGCCGGGGATTGTGCTTCATCGTGCACGAGCCGAGCGGGTAGAAGCCGGAATCGAGGTCGTAGTTGCGCTTGGAGACGCCGACGTAGTGGCGCACGAGCTCCGGCTCGGAGACCTCAGGCAGACGCGGCGGCTGTGCGCGGCGTGCGTGCGCGGGAATCAGCTCGGCAATCTCGAAATCGTCAACTTCGGTGTCCGGACAGCTGAACGCCCGGCGTCCGGGAACGCTCTTCTCGAAGATCGTGCGGGCGGCCTGGCGCTGCAGCGGCGGCCCCGCGCGCAGATCGATGCTCATGCCGCAACCGCCTCTCGCTCGGCGGCCACTGCGGCGCCGAGGACGTCGGCGAGCCGGTCGATGTCGGCGCGGCTGCGCCGCTCGGTGATCGCGACAAGCAGGCCACCCTTGTCCTGCTCGCGTCCCGTCAGGGCCTGCAGGTCCACGCCGGGGTTCACGCCGGCTTCGATACAGCGCCGCCGTACCGCGTCCACGTCCGCGTCCAGGCGCACGGCGAACTCGCGCACGACAGCGGCCGCGTGCAGGAGCTCGACTCCGTCGAGGCCGGCGAGCGCCTGACGCGCGTAGTGGGTGCGCCGCGCCAGCAGTTCGCCGAGCTCGACGATGCCCTCGCGCCCGAGCCAGCCGAGGTACGCGACGCCGGCGAGCGCGTTGAGTGCCTGCGCGGTGCAGATGTTGGATGTCGCCTTCTCGCGGCGGATGTGCTGCTCGCGGGTCTGGAGTGTCAGCACGAAGCCGCGACGGCCATCGACGTCGACCGTTTCGCCCGCGATCCGCCCCGGCATCCGCCGCAGGAATCGATCGCTGGCGGTGAACAGGCCGAACGACGGCCCCCCGTAATCCAGCCGGTTGCCGAGCGCCTGCCCCTCGCCGACGGCTACGTCGGCGCCCCACTCGCCGGGAGGCGCGAGCACGCCGAGCGTGATCGGGTCGACGGCGACGACCGCGGCGATCTTCTCGCCACCCGCCTCCTTGGCCGCCGCGGTCAGCGCCGCGCCGTCCTCGATCGCCCCGTAGAAGTTCGGTGTCGCGAAGATCGCGGCGCACGTCTCCTCGTCGATCGCGGCGCGCCAGCGCTCGAGATCGGTGAGCCCGTCGGTCAGGCCGACCTCGACGACCTCGATCCCGTACCCCGGGGCGAGTGTGTGCAGCGTTTCGACCGCGTGCGGGTGGACGCCGGCACTGATCACCACGCGGCGGCGCCCGTTCTCGAGCTTGGCCATGTACGCGGCGGCACCGACAGCCGACGGGCCGTCGTAGACGGCGGCGTTCGAGACCGGCAGGCCCGTCAGCTCGCTCGCCGCGGTCTGGTACTCGAACATCACCTGCAGGCTGCCCTGCGAGATCTCCGGCTGATAGGGCGTGTACGGGGTCAGGAACTCCGAGCGCTCGGTCAGCATGTCGATCAGCGCCGGCACGTAGTGGTCGTAGAAGCCGGCCCCTAGGAAGCTCACCTGGCTGTCTGCGTCGACGTTGCGCGCGGCCAGCTCGCGCAGATGTTCGAAGACCGCCTGCTCGGGCATTCCCGCCGGCAGCTCGAGCGCGCGCTGGAGCCTTACGCCCGCGGGCACCTGGCGGGAGAACAGCTCCTCCAGCGACTCGACGCCGATCGCGGCGAGCATTGCCGCTCGGTCGGAGTCGGTGGCGGAGGTGTAGCGGCTCACGCGTCCAGACTAGCCAGCGAGGCCTGAGCGGTAGGTGGCCGCGTCGAGCAGCTGCTCGCGCTCGGCGGGGTCGCTCAGCCGTACGCGCACGAGCCAGCCCGCGCCGTAGGGATCCTCGTTGATCAGCGCCGGCTCGTCGGCGAGCTGCTCGTTGACGGCGATCACCTCGCCGGAGAGCGGCGCGATCACGTCCGAGACGGCCTTCACGGACTCGACCTCCGCGTAGGAGGAATCGCGCGCGAGCTCGGTGCCGACGGACGGCGGCTCGAAGAAGACGACCTCGCCTAGCGAGTCCTGCGCGTACCAGGTGATGCCGAGAGTCGCCTCGTCGCCCTCGATCCGCGCCCAGTCATGCTCGGGGTGGTAGAGGAGCTCGTCCGGGTAGCTGGCCTGTGACATCAGCCTGCCTTTCTGTAGAGCGGCTTTTTCTTGATCACTGCGGGGCGGATCTTGCCACGAACGTCGATCTCGATCGGCTCGCCCACCGCGGCGCCCTCCGCGGGGACGTAGGCCATCCCCACGCCCAGTCCGAGCGACGGCGACATCGTCCCGCTCGTCACGACCCCTCCGCCGAGCACCGGGTTGCCCTGGCGGGCGATGCCCCCCTGCTCGAGCGCGAAGGCGACGAGTTTCTCCCGGGGACCGTCCGCGCGTTCGCGGGCCACGACGTCCGCACCGATGAAACCCGTCGACTCGACGCAGCACCAGCCGAGGCCGGCCTCGATCGGGCGGCGCTCGCGGCTGAGCTCGTTCCCGTACAGGTGCAGGCAGGCCTCGAGCCGCAGCGTGTCGCGCGCGGCCAGGCCCGCCGGGACCGCGCCGGCGTCGATCAGCGCGTCCCAGAGCGCGGGCGCGTCCTGCGGGTCGCAGAGGACCTCGACGCCGTCCTCCCCCGTGTAGCCGGTGCCGCAGACAAGTGCCCGTGCGCCGGCGAACGGCATCTCGGCGCAGTGCATCCGCGGCGGCAGCTCTCCGTCGGCGAGCGTCGTGGCGAGCGCGCGCGCGGTTGGCCCCTGGACGGCGATCATCGCCCAGCGGTCCGCCTCGTCGAGCAGCTCGACGCCTGCGAGGCGGTTCTCGAGCATCCACGCATAGTCGCCGGCGTGGTTGGCGGCGTTGGTCACCGTCAGGAACTCGTCCTCCGCGAGCCTGTAGGTGATCAGGTCGTCGACGACACCCCCGTCGGGCAGGCACATCAGTGAGTACCGCGCTGCGCCGACCTCGATCGCTGCGACGTCATTGGTCAACAGCAGCTGCAGCTGCTCCAAGGCGCGCTCCCCCCGTGTGCGCACCTGCCCCATGTGCGAGACGTCGAAGATCCCGCAGGCCTCGCGGACCGCGCGATGCTCGCTCGCCACGCCGGCGTACTGGACCGGCATCTCCCAGCCCGCGAAGTCGACCATCCGTCCCCCGGCGGCAAGGTGACTCTCGTAGAGCGGGGTGCGTCGTGGCGCGAAGGACACGGCTCGCGAGCCTAGCGGAGTACTTGACGGGGCGGCTGGCGCGATTCTGCGCTTCGGCGGGCAACCTCCGGGCGGCCGCTGACAGGACTTTCTGATCAGCGGATTGACGTTCGCGCCATCGGGTACAGTGGCGCCAAGTGTCGGTTACGGACCGCGAGCCAGAGCCCGAGCACGGCCAAGCTTCCAGCGTCCACGACGAATCCCGGTACGCCGCGCGCAAGCGCCACTTCCGCCGCCTGGCCAACGTCGCGACGATCGTCGTGACCGTCGTGTTCTCCTACGTCGCGCTCAGCGGGATCAATTTCGGGGCGGTCTGGCAGAGCCTGCGCAGCTGCGACTACTGGTGGCTCCTGCCGGCGTTCCTCGCGTACGCCCTGGGCACCGTCGCGCGGGGCATGCGCTGGCGCTCGCTGTTCGCCCCGGGTCGGCGCCCGCGCCCCGGACCGACGCTCGACGCGATGATGATCGGCTACTTCTACAACAACATCATGCCCGCGCGGGTCGGCGAAGCCGCACGCGTGATCGTGCTCACACAACGCACTCCGACACCGCCGGTCGAGACGGTCGGGACGGTGATCGTGGAGCGCCTTTACGACGTGCTGGCGGTCCTCGTGATCTTCTTCGTCGCGCAACCCTGGTTGCCGAACGTCAGCTGGTTCCGCGCCGCCGCTGTTGCGGCAATCGTGCTCGCAATTGCGATCGCGGCGATCGCAGCCATCCTCGTGATTTACGGCGAGCGGCCGATCCGCTTCCTGCTGCGCCCACTCGGGCGCATAGATCTGTTCTCCGGGGAACGCCTGGAAAAGACCGTCAGTGAGATCGCACACGGCCTCAGCGGACTGCGCAACCGCAGGGTCGCCGTCGAGGCTTTCCTGTGGACGATTGCGGCTTGGCTGCTCACGGCGGTCTGTGCATATCTCGTCGCGGTCGCGTTCCACCTCGACGTCCCATTCGCGTCCGGGCTCCTGATCGCCGTCGCCGTCGGCTTGAGCATGATCCTGCCCTCCGCCCCGGCGGCACTCGGCGTGTTCGAGGGCGCCGCGATACTCGCGCTCAAAGCGTACGGTCTGCCGAAGTCCGAGAGCCTGCCCTACGCACTCGTACTGCACGCCGTCAATTTCTTGCCATATATCCTCGCTGGCCTGTTCCTGCTGCACTACAACTCTCGGCACCCCTACCGTGCCAACCCCGAACAGGCTGCGGAACTGGCGGACCTTCCGCAACCGATTCGCCTCGGAGCCGGCTGAAGAGGCCGCGCAGCACCGCCACTGTCAACTTCTGCCACACGGAAAGCCCGACCGAGAAAGCCCACCGCCAATGATTGAGCCCAGCAATACCACCGCCACGATCGACTCGAGCGCTGCAAGCGAGGAGCTCTGGGACTTGGAGAACCTGCGGTCGGCGCGACGGCTGTGCGACTGGATGTTCAGGCAGTCGGAACCGTATGTGCGGGGCGAGGTTGCCGAGATCGGCGCAGGCATCGGGACCTTCAGCGAGCGGCTGGCCGCACGGCGCGATGTGACCAGCCTCCTGCTCATCGAGCCCGACCCGGTCTGTGTGGAGGTCTTGAAACGTGACTTCAGCTCAAACCCGAAGGTCACCGTCGCCCGCGAGACGCTGCCCGACTCCCCGACCCTCGGTGCGCGGGCGGGCACGCTCGACTTCCTGCTGTGCCAGAACGTGCTCGAGCACATCGATGAGGAGCAGGCTGCGGTCCAGGCGATGGCGAGTGCGCTGCGCCCCGGTGGCAACCTGGCTCTGCTCGTGCCTGCGCACCCTCAGCTATATGGCAATCTCGACCGCACGTACGGTCATTACCGGCGCTACACGCGCGAGAGACTGCAGCGACTGATCGCCGGCGCGGGCTTGGAATGCGTCGAGCTCTACTCGTTCAACCTGCTGGGAGTGCCCGGCTGGTGGATCAACCGCTTCCGCCGTTCGCCCGGCATCAGCCGGGGCTCACTGCGAGCCTACGAGGCGTTGCTGCGGGCTTGGCAGCCGGTCGAGGACTGGCGCCGGCCACCCTGGGGTCTGAGCCTGATCACGCACGCGCGCAAGCCGCTCGCCTGACCCCCAGGCGGGCGCGCCGGGGCTTCCCCAGCGACTGCGCTCCGGCCTGTGCCCGCCGGCCGGCGGGCCGCGGTGGCACTCCGGAGTGCTGCCCAACGCAACTGCTAGCTTCCCGCCCTGTGCAGGTCAGCTTTCTGATTCCCGCGTACAACGAGGCTTCGACCATCTCCGAAGTCCTCGACCGGATCATGGACCTCGAGCTCGACTCGGAGGTCGTCCTGGTCGACGATGGCTCGACCGACGGAACGCTGGACATCGTGACCGCGCGTGCAGACCCCGACGGCCGCCTGCGCGTCCTGCGCAAGGACAACGAAGGCAAGGGCTCCGCGTTGCGCCACGGGATTCCGCACTGCCGTGGCGAAATCGTCGTCATCCAGGACGCAGACATGGAGTACGACCCGCACGATGTACCCAGCTTGATCGCGCCCATCCAGGTCGATGCGGCCGACGTGGTTTATGGCTCCCGCCTATCGGGCGGAAGGCCTCAGCGCGCATATATGTTCTGGCACCTGGTAGGCAATCGTTTCCTGTCACTCCTCACGGGTGTCCTGTTCAACACCACGCTGACCGACATGGAGACCGGCTACAAGGCATTCCGCCGGCCCGCGCTCCTTCAACTTCACCTGACCGAGGACCAATTCGGCATCGAGCCGGAGATCACCGGCGAGGTCTGCCGGCGCGGCCTGCGCGTCTACGAGGTCCCGATTTCCTACTACGGACGCACCTACGACGAGGGCAAGGGCATCACGTGGAGAGATGGCTTTCGCGCCGTTTTTGTGCTGGTTCGCACACGCTTCCGACCGCTGAAATGAGCGCTCGCCGAACCGTTTTTCCCTAAATCGGTCAGGATTTTTCGGCGGGGACCGAGTAGAGGATCACTCCCCCTACGCGTCGCCCGTGGAGGCCAAGTTTGTGAAGCAAAGCGGGCCACGGGCCGGCTTTGGCTGGGTCGACGACGACGTGACTCACGGCATGGTCGTGCATGAACGCCCCCAACGTCCGCGCGCGTATCGGCAGGTTGTTGAACATGCGCACGACTCCGGGCTGTGTTTCAAACGCAGGCGGAATCGTCCCCAGCACATAGCCCTCAGGCATGTGAAAGTAAAAGCCCGTCTCGGCCTGCCACAGCGTCGAAACGTCGTTGTGTCCGAACGGCAGCACCAACACGTTCTCGTTCCGCGTGAGGTATTGGCGGTACAAGGCGGTCGCGAAGAACTTCGGGTTGTTGACAGGTGCGCCGTACAGCGTCGCGTTGACGTTGGGGAAGAGCATGATCACGCCGGCCAGCACGAGCGCCCACCGCCAGAGGACGTGCCCGCCCGTCTTTGCCAGCCAGGCGGCGACGCCGATCGCGATCGCGAACTCGGCGAACAGCGCAATTCTCGAAGGCACGATGAGGTTGAACACCGGCAGGGTGTTGAGCAGGTTGTACGGCAGCGGCACCGTTTCGATGCCCGCGACGTGCAGGTGAGAACCAAGCGCCATCACGATGCTCACGAAGATCGTGATCGCGAGCAGCTTCCCGAGGACGCTGCGCCGGCCTTCCGTGAAGAACCAGATCGAGAAGGCCGTCACCATCGCGATGCTCAGATAGCCGTCGGTCTCGGAAGCGTTGCCCCCCTGGAACTTGATCGAAAGGGGCAGGAACGCGTTGTGACCGAGCCAGGTCGTGAAGGTCGGGAAGATCAGGTTCGCTAGGTCGAGTCCCTCGACATCCGAGAGGCCTGCGTTGCCGCCCGCCTGACCGCCGCCGCTGATCAGCGCGTAGTAGAGGTAGGGCGAGCAGACCACGATCGCAATAAGCCCGGCGCCGATCGTCTCCCCGATCAGCCCATTCATGCGGGCCCGCTGCGGCTCCGGCGCGAGGAAGCGCGCAATCACGAGCAGCACCATGCCAAGCATCACGCACTCCGCGAGCCATTCGGTCGAAAGGCCCAGCTGAAGAGCCAGCACCAGCGCCATCAAGAGCACATAGGCCGTCCGTGAGATCTCGCGGTCCACTCGCCTCAGGGCGAGATGGACCATGACCGGGATGAGGAAGATGAAGACGAGCGGCAAATGGCCGAGCAGCTGGCCGAGCTCGAAGGAGGAGAAGCCGAACAGGAACCCGCCGACCACGGCAGGAAGCTCTCGTTTGACCAGGCGGCGGCAGAGCAGATACGCGGTGAACGCACCTAGCGCCGGGCTCGTGATCGACAGGACGTTGTAGGAGACGATCGGGCCGAACAGGGCGGTGACCGGTGCCATCGCGAAGGCCGCCGTCGGCATCTCCGGCGACTGGGCGATGTTCGCCCCGGTGGGCGACCACTGGTAGTAGGTGAAGAAGGGATTCAGCCCGTGGACGATCGCGTGCGGCCACCAGTCCAGCGCCCAGGTGAAGATCGCCGGGTCCGCGCCCCCGTCGCACGCGCAGACCGAGTTGAGGTGCGAGATCGCGAACCAGCCGATCGTCACCGTCGCGAGCGCCAGGTAGAAGAGCAGCACCCACAACCAGGTGGGAACCCGCGCAAGCGCGCCGCGGAACCCGCGCCGGGCCGGCGCCGGAGACTGCGGAGCCGGATCGCTCTGCAGCCCCTGTTCGGTCGGCTGTGCCGGAGCCGAGCTCATCGGCGTGCGGCACGGGATGGCTGCATCGAAGAGCGTGGCGCCGACTCAGGGCGCCTGCCGGAATGCTCCCGGACGTGAACCATCAACTCGGCGGCTTGCCCGGCACCCGGCTAGACACGGTCGTCCTCGCCGGGGTAGCTTGCGCTGGCCGATCCGACCCGTGCGCAGGCGTCATCGATCACCTGGCTGCGGCTGCCCATGGCGCCGAGACTAGCGAACCGAGCGGAGCCGATCCGCGCACCAACGCAGCGGTTCCGACGGGCACGAAACGCGCAGTCGCGGCGCTTCGATCGGCCGGCGGCGGCACCCGCTCAGCGGAAGGTGACGGACACAATCTGGCCCTTTTCCTCTGCCGTTCCTTGTTTTCGAAGGACCGATGCCCTAAGCAGGACAGTCGTTTCGCTCGTTGGTTCGCCGACAACCGTGAACTGCGCCAGGCCATGCGCCCCCGTGCGCTGCGTGGCCGTGCGACCGCTCGGCAGCCCGTTGATCCGCAGCGCTGCGGGAGGCACGCTGGAGTCGATCCCGGTTGCCCGAAGGTCCACGAGCAGCCCGCCGGTTTCGATCGGGATTCCGTTTGACCTGAAGACCCGAACCCAGAACGAGAGCGCATGCCCCGCCGGGACCGGCTGCGGGACGGCTGACGGCGTGAGCGCCGCGTAGAGCACGGGTTCGCCGCGCTGCGTTGCCGAGGCCGAAATGGCGTTCGGCGACTGCGTGAAGGCAACAACTGCCCAGTTTGTGTGTTCCAGCGGCATCGCTGCAACGCTCGGAGCGACCAGCGCCACTTCACGGTGCGAATGTGGGGCAATCAGGGCCGGCCCATCGCTGCGCCAGATTTCAGTGATCGGCGTTATTTCTCCGTTCAGCGTCGCAAATGTGGGCCGGACCGCTTCAGACGAAGTGTTTTCGACCTCAACGTTGACCCGGTAGATTGCATGAAGCTTCTGCGTCGACGCGTACGAGAGCACCGTCAGCTTCAGCGGAACCGGAGCAAGCAGCGCCAGAGCGAACGTCGCCACGACCCCCGCGGTAGCGAGACCGACGCCGGCTCGGATCGCCCGCAGGGCGCGAAGCGGCACCGTGACTTTTGCCGGTCGAACGGTGGCCGCCGCCAGCAGCGCGGCCGGGATCATCACCACGAGATACGTTTCGAACGACCTCGGCAGCCAGAAGAACACGAGCGCCGTCAGGAACACGAGGGGGATCTTGAGCCACCCGTACCAGGCGACGGCCGCAAGCAGGACAGCGAGATAGGCGAACGCGCCCGCGTAGGTCAGATATCCGTAGACGCCTCCGACGTGCTCGAACAGCGTCAGCGAGATGACCCCTGAGCCCTGCGGATAGGTGGCGGCCGAAAGCGGCAGGAAGGTCCCACGAATCCAGGCCGCCGGCGACCAGACGAAGAACGCGATGTTCACGAGCGCGAAGGTGCCGAGGGCGAAACCCGCGTAGCGAAGCGCAGTGCGCCACGCCGGCGTCCCCGCGCCGCGTCCCCGCGCCTCCATCGCGATGGCGGCCACCAGCAACGGGAGCAGTAGCCAGGGTGTCTGCTTGATCGACATCGCGAGCCCGAGGGCGATCGGGCCCATCCACCGCGCCGGGCTTCGCTCCTCGGGGTCGTCGAAGCGGTCCCAGCGCCAGACCGCGAGCACGAGGAACGGCAGAAACACGAAGTCCGTCAGGCTCCCGTTCGCAAGCCCGATGTACAGCGGAAAACCCCCGATCACGATCGCGGCCCAGCGCAGACGGCCCGGGAGCAGCGCGAACAGCAAGACGATCGTCACCAGCCAGCCGGCGACGTCGGTGTCCGCACCCGCCGCGGAGTGCAGGCCGAGCAGTAGCCCGGGCACGATCGCAACAATCGATAGCGCGGGATAGGAGAGGTGGGAGACGATGCCGCCGCCGACCAGAGAGGTCTGGAACGCGGCGGGAACCAGGAACGGGCTTTCACGCCCGGCAATCGCGGCCGTGTAAGGGTTTATCCCTTTGAGCAACAGTTCGGCGCCGCGCTGGTTGATGGCGAGCTCGTCGGTGAAGTTGAAGGTCGCGGCCGTTTGGCGTGCCGCGTAGGCCGCGAGCGCAAATCCGACCACGCAAAGCGCCAACAACCCAAGTCGCTGTGCGACGGCTGCGCGGCCGCGCAGTACCCACGAGCCGATGATCGAGGCGAACCCGAAAAAACCGATCAGCGGCCCGAGTGCCCGGGCGAGGGGCGCAAGCTCCCACAGGCCGGTGATCGCGAAACCGAAGTAGACAACGGTGAGCGAGGCCAGCGTCCAGCCAACTGCCTCAATCGCGAGCTCGCCGCCGGTTCGCCCTGCGCCACTGGTGTGCGGCGGCGGACCGGCGCTGGCCCTTTCAGCGACAGCGGCGGGGGGTGCTTGCGCCGCATGTCGTTCCGCGCGGTCCACTACGAGGTCACGACAGTACCAGAGGCCCACCACAGCTCGACCACCCTGCATAGGCCTCGTTGGTCTCCGTGGGCCGGTCGCCTGAGTCGCTCGTCTGGCGCCTCTGCACTGACCCGGGGCGCGGCACTTTCATCGCATTCCAGCGGCTGGGCCCGCCTCGCCGCATCGCCGCGGCGAGTTGGGCGGCTCACTGACTCAAGCAACCCACTTCCACGCCGCGAAGCGCGCGCTGAGCACCGCGAGACCGATCGCGCAGAGCGCGACCAGCACCCAGCCGGTCCGCGGCCGTCGCGCGAGCCACCAGCCCCCGCACATGTAGAGCGGGACCAAGGGCAACACGAAGCGCGGCACCGACGTCAGTGGTTCCGCCGTGACGGGATAGGAGAGGATGCCAAGGGTCATCGCGAGCATGTAGCCGCCATAGGCGACGGGCAGCAGCCGGAAGGTTGCAATGACGCCCACGATGGCGATCAGGGCGAACAGCAGCCCGGCGGCTTCGATCGCCGGATGCGCGATCGTCGCGCGTTCGAGCCCAATTGCCTGCAGCGCGCCGTGCCAGCCGACACCGAGTCCGATCCACAGCGACGAGAGCGGGCCCCCGAAGCTCCGGCTCCACGCTCCCTGTGCCTCGAACGGGCCCAGCGGACTCGCGCCCCGGGCGGCGATGTAGACGCAAAAGCAGCCCAGCATCAGCGGAGCAAGCAGGACCCACAACGCGTCGGTCCGCATCCGATAACGCGGCGCAAACTTGCGCCCGCGGTCCGGTGCGCGGTCCTCGCGTGGACCGTAGAAGTAGAACAGGAGAATCGGCACGCACAGCGCGATGCCATTCGGCCGCGTCAGGGCGGCAAGGCCGGCGAGGGTCGCGGCGGGCGCCCAGCGCGACTTGCGCGCACAGGTCAGGCAGCCCACCACGAGGGCGGCGAACAGTCCGTCGCTGTAGAAGGCCGAGAGAAAGAGCGAGCTCGGGATGAAGGCCATCAGCATCACGGCCATCAGTGCCGCCTGGCTCGCGCGTTCGCGCCCGCGCCAGGAAAACTCGCTCGTTGTCAGCCGATGCAGGCCGTAAAGCGCCGCAAACATGCAGGCGAGCGAGAGCGCGATCCCGGAGGTGATCGTCGGCAGGCCGACGGAATGCAAAGCGGCGACCAACACCGGATAGAGCGGAAAAAAGGCCATCTTCGGCGTGTACGCGCTTCCCGCATGCACTGAATAGCCGCCTTCCGCGATCGCGTAGTACCAGCCGGAATCCCACCGAAACGCGGGCGCGACGAGCAGCTCGCCGATCGGCCAGCGCCGGAGGATCAGGCCGCTGACTTCGAGTGGCGCCAGCCCCGCCGGCGTCAGCCCCGCAGGGTTTGCGCCGAGCAGGAACACGCCGGCGATCCCGCCGATCCAGACCACCAGCCGGGAGAGGACGAGTGCCCAGGCACTGTGCACGAGCGCCGGGCGCCGGGCGCGCAGCGTGACCGCCGCCGCAGACTCGACGGGCGATGCGACGCCTGCCGTTGTTGCGGCGGTTACGGTCTCCGGAGACGCCTGCACAGCAGGTGACCTTAACGCCGCGTGCGCAACCGGCGAAACGGGCCGGCGCCGCTCAGTCGCAGAATAGAGTGCACCGCTCCGATGGACGGGAATCCAGCAGCGATGGCCGGCGCAGCGCCGCGCGCAGCAAAAGTCGGCGCGCAGTCGTTCCTGAGTGCCCGCGACGGTGTCGTGTTGCTCGTGTTCCTGCTTGCGTCAGTGGCCATTTATGGCCACGGCGCGCTCGGCCACCTCGGCTCGGTTGTGATCGGCTCGGGCTACATCCCAGGGCGCGACCAGGCCCAGGTCTCGTGGTTTCTGGCATGGACGGCGCACTCACTCTCGAACCTGCGCAGCCCGCTCTATACGCACTACCTGAACGCGCCCGAAGGACTCTCGTTGGCGTGGGCAACGAGTTCGCTGCTGCTCGGCACGCTCGCCACGCCGCTGACGCTCGCAGCGAACGCGTTCGCCTCGTTCAACGTTCTCTTGATGCTTGCGCCCGGCCTCGCCGGGTGGACCGCCTACCTGATGTGCCGCGAGGTCGCCGGGCGCGAGGCGTTCTGGCCCTCCGTGGGCGGCGGCGTGACGTTCGCGCTCAGCTCCTACGAGACGACGCAGGCCGGCAGCCATCTCAATCTTGCGTCGGTCTATCTCGTCCCGCTCCTGATCCTCGTCGTCCTGCGCAGGATCGACGGGCGGATGGGCCGCAACCGGTTCATCATCCTGCTCGGCGTGCTGGTCGCCGGGCAATTGCTGATCTCCACCGAGATCGCGGCCTCAGCTGCAATCTTCGGGGCGATCGCACTCGCGCTGTGGAGCGTGCTCGACGGGCCGCAGGTCCGGGCCCGGATCCTGCCCACCGTCGTCGAGGGCCTCGGGGCGTTCGCATTGGCGGCGGTGCTCTGCGTCCCGTTCCTCTACTCCCTCGCGCGCCACGCCGGGCAGATAACGCCGATCAAAGGCAGTCTTTTCGGGCTCGACCTGGCGAACCTGATCACGACAAGCAAGGAAACGTGGGTCCCGGGCCTCGGCAACGTCTTCTTCGACCCGCGGCGCCTGGCGCCCAACGTGACCGAGCAGCTCGCCTATCTGGGGATCCCGCTGATCGTGCTCCTGGGGATCTTCCTGTGGGGCCAAAGGCGCAGCGTGTTTGCACGGTTCGCCGCGCTGTTCGCGCTGATCACGCTAGTGCTCGCGTTCGGAGCGACGCTGCACGTCGGCGGAGAAGCGCTGAACGTGCCGATGCCCTGGCGGCTGCTCGCCCACCTGCCACTGCTCGAATCGGCAATTTCGGTTCGTTTCGCGCTGTTCATCTGGCTGGTGGTCGCGACCTGCGTGACGCTGTTCCTGCGCCTCGGCGGGAGCCTTCGCTACGCGCTCTACGCACTCGTTCTCGTTTCGCTCGTGCCCGCGGCGATCTTCCGCTCGAACGTGACGGCGCTCACCAAACCCGCGCTGATGACCGACGCGCATCTGCTGCACGAAACGATCGCGCCGGGGTCGACCGTGATCACGGCGCCCGTCGGGATCGCGGGCCAGCAGATGACGTGGCAGATCGAGAGCAACTTCTATTTCAAGCTCGCCAGCGGCTATGGGACGTCGACTCGCCCGGCCTCTTATGCGCATTTCACGCGCGCACTGCGGGCCCTCGAAGGGGCCCGCGTGAACCGCCCGATCCACCGCGAGATGTGCCGCTTCATCGCACGGACGGGCGCGCGCTACCTGATCGCCGAACCGCGCGCACCCGGCCACTGGAAGCGGGTGCGTGACACGCTCGCACTGCGCCCGGAACGAGTCGGCGGGCTCGTCGTCTACGACCTGCGTGCAGCGCTCCAGCCCGGCGGGGCATGCTTTGGCGACCGCGCGCAAGCCGCGAGCGACGAACCGCTCGCGCGTTCCCCCTCCCAGTCCACCGCACGCCTGCGGTGATGCCGCGCCGAGGGCCGTGCGCAGCCGCTACTGAAACGGTACGAGCAGTTCGCTGGTGGGATTGGACCAGCCGTGCCCGGTGTGGATCGTCGCGTGCAGGAGCACGTCCTGAGCTTCGACGCCAACGGACGACACGCTGAAGCGCGCGACGCCCTGCGAGCCCGTGAGCGCTGTCGCCTGCCGGCCGGCGGGACCGGAGTTGATCGTTACGGGCGGCGCCTTCTTGCCGCCACTGATCGGCCCCGGCTTGAGTGTGACGGCGACATTCGAGATTGGATAGGGCTTGCCGTCTGAGTGGCGGATCCTGACAAGTACCGTTATCGACCGCCCGCGGGGCACCGGCGTTGGTACCGCGTAGGGCGACATCGTCAGCGTGAGCGCAAAGCGACGCGCCGCTTCACCAGCGGGCGCCGACAGTGACGCGGCTTCGGGACTCTGCGTGAAGGCGACGACTGTCAGCGACTCGCTGCTGTCGGGCATCGCCTCGACCGAGGGCGCGGTGAGCGTAACCGTCCTCGTGGCATGCGGCGCCAGCGCGACCGGCCCGTCGGGGCGCCAGCCTTCAGTGATCGGCACCGAATCTTCGCGGGAGACCGCGAAATACGGGTGCTGCTCGGAGCCGGTCTTGTTCGCGACGCGCACAACGAGGCTGTACACGTGGTTCGTGGCGCGGTTCACGCGCACTTTCTGCACTTCAAGGCTCAGCGGCGCCGGAAGTGCGAGCGCGAGCAGGACGATCAGCGCCGCGAGCGCCGCTCCCGCGAGCGCGACGAGGCGGGCGACCCTACGCGTGGCGGGTGCGAAGCCCTGCTCGACGACCGCGACGGTGCACGCCGACACGAGCAGCGGCGGGAGGAGAATCTCGAGGTAGCTCGCGAAAGAGCGCGTGGCGAAGAAGAGACCAATCGACGCGAAGAGGAACAGCGCGCGCTTCACACGCGGGTAGGCCGCGAACGTGACCGCCAGCAGCACGAGCAGGACGAGAAGCGAGACGTAGCGCAGCAGGCCGTAGTGGCTGACCAGGTGGCCCGGGACGACGAAGCTGACCAGCCCGACGCCGTCTGGGTAGACGAGCGACGAGAGAGGCTGCGTGATGTCGCGCAGGTAGCTGGCCGGGCCGAGGGCCAGGAACGGCAGATTTATCACCACGAACGTGGCGAGCGCGATCACGAGGTACCGCAGCGCCCTGGTGTACACGGGCCTTGCGCCACTGCCCCGGGACTCGGCGAGCAGCCCCACGAGCAGGAACGGCAGCACGAGCCAAGGGGTCTGCTTGACGCTCATCGCGAGGCCCATGGCAATCGGGCCGATCCATCTCGCGGGCGACTTCTCGCGGGGGTCTGCGAAGCGATCCCAGCGCCAAGCGGCGACTACCAACAGCGGGACGAATACGAAGTCGGTTGTGCCGCCGGAGTCGAGGGCGAGGAAGGCCGGCGCCGCACCGAGCACCAGTGAGGCCCACCTGACGCGCCGCGGCAACAGCCAGAACATCAGGCAGACGGTCACGATCCAGGCGACGATGTCGGTGACAGCACCGGACCAGAAGCCGAAGCCGAGCAGGCGCGCCGGAACAATCGTCAGGAACGAAAGCGCCGGATAGGAGAGTTCGGACACCCTTCCGCCGCCGATCAGCGGTGTCATGTCGCCCGGGATCAGCGGCAGCGGCGAGTAGCCCCCGATCAGCGCGTGCCCGTACGGGTTGACGCCCTGCAGGAGAAGTTCGGCGCCGCGCTGGTTTAGTGCGAGCTCATCGGTCATCCCGCCCGCGTTGCGTGCGGCGACGTACGAGGCGGCAGCGAACGCGAGTGCCCAGAGGCCAAGCAGGACAAAGTGGTTGACGCGCGCGGCCCGGCCGCGCGTGGTCCAGGTCGCCGCGATCGAGCCCAGTGCGGCAAGGACGACGAGCGAGAAGAGCGCGCGCACCCCGGGCGAGACGACCGCTTCGAGCTCGATGTTCCAGGCGACGTGCAGGACGCCGATCGCCGCCAGCGTCCAGCCGACCGGGTACGCAAGGTCGACGACCCGGCTGCGCCCCCCGTCCGGTGGCGAAGCCGCGCCGGTTTCGCCCTCCTGGCCGGGAACTGTTGATTGACCCACGCTCACGCTAGCCGCGCGAGGCTAACAGAGCGACCGCCGCACAAACGCCGGTGCTAGCGCAGGAACGGCGGGATGTCGATGTCGTCGTCGTCGATCTCGAGGGAGCTTTTCTGGCGCTCGCCGAGGCTCGGCCGACGGTCGGGGCGATCCGGGCGCTCGGAGCGGGCTGAGCGAACCTCCGGACGCGCGCCGCGCCGGGGCCGTTTGTCGAAACCGGTGCCGATCACGGTGACGCGCACGTCGTCGCCGAGCGACTCGTCGATCACCGCGCCGAAGATGATGTTGGCGTTCGGGTCGGCCGCGCTCTGGATGATCTCGGCGGCCTCGTTGACCTCGAAGAGGCCGAGCTCTTTGCCGCCGGTGATGTTCAGCAGGATCCCCGTCGCGCCGTCGATGGCCTCCTCGAGCAGCGGCGATGAGATCGCGGCCCGCGCGGCCTCGGCGGCCCGCGCCTCGCCGGCGGCGGTGCCGATGCCCATCAGCGCCGAGCCGGCGTTGGACATGATCGTCCGCACATCCGCGAAGTCGAGGTTGATCAGCCCGGGAATCGTGATCAGGTCGGTGATCCCCTGGACGCCCTGGCGCAGAACGTTGTCGGCCTCCTTGAAGGCGTCGATCATCGAGGTGCGCCGCTCGACGACGGCGAGCAGCTTCTCGTTGGGGATCACGATCAGCGTGTCGACGACCTCACGCAGTCGATCGATGCCGTCGGCGGCCTGGCGGCCACGCTGGGTGCCCTCGAACTCGAACGGCCGCGTGACGACACCAACGGTCAGCGCCCCGATCTCGTTCTTGGCGATCTCTGCGATCACGGGCGCCGCACCGGTCCCGGTGCCGCCGCCCTCGCCCGCGGTCACGAAGACCATGTCGGCGCCCTTGAGGGCCTCCTTGATCTCGTCGCGGCTCTCGGCCGCGGCCGCGAGGCCGACGTCCGGGTTTGCCCCGGCGCCGAGCCCCTTCGTCGACTCGTGGCCGATGTTCAGCTTGATGTCGGCTTCGCTCATTGCGAGCGCCTGGGCGTCGGTGTTCGTGGCGATGAACTCGACGCCACGCAGGCCGGCGTCGACCATTCGCGTCACGGCGTTCGTTCCACCGCCGCCGACACCGACGACCTTGATCACCGCGAGGTAGCTACCGCTGCGCTCCATTTCACCTGTCCAGACGCTCGAGTTCCGCTTGAGGGAGGCGCACCCCCCTCGCTCCACAAGATTACTTATGGCAAGACGGCCACGCTATGCCCCCATTGTCGCCCTGTCAATGCGACCGCTGAGCGGCGCAAGACCTGTTGCAGCCAAAAGTCTAAAGCGTTGGTCGAGGGTTCGGCTTGGCGTCGGGTCAACCCTCAGGCCTCACTCGAGCCTTGCTATCCCGCCGGTGGAGGTTCGGTAGCGCCGGGAGTCGCTTCCTGCGGAGTCGCCTGCGCGGCCCCGGAACTCTGGGGTTCCGGCGTTGTCGTCGTGGTCCCCGTCGGCGAGGGCGATGGGCTCGTGCTCGTCGCTCCGGCGGTCCCGACCTGTCCGCCGCCGCCGAGTGCTGCGGTCAGCGACGAGATCAGGGCTTCACCGCTGAGTGCCGGGGTCGACGTACCGCCGCTGACACCCGTCGGGAAGGCAGCCGCGGGATGGGAGGGCACCCGCACGTCGATCGCGCTCGCGCCGCGTGAGCTCGGCGCCGTGAGCACGCGCACCAGCGAGATCCACTTCGCGTGGGGTAGCGAACCGTCGCCGAAGTAGACCTGCAACCCGCCGCGCAGAACCGCGGTGATGCCGTGACTGGCGTAGTAGATGCGTTCCACGAGCGGCCCGAGCGCAGCCGGCATCGCGCCGGCGACCGCGATCAGGCCCGCCGCGTGCGGCCCATCGAGGCGTCCGTCGGCGACGCGGAAGGTTCCCTCGATATGCGGCAGCGCGTTGCTCACAAACGACGGCCCGAGCAAGACGCCATCGTTGGCGGCGACCGTCACGGCGCCGTTCAGGTCGACCACCGCGGCGGGCGGCTGCTCGTCGACGGTGATCACCAGGCTGTGCGGAAACGATGCCTGGGTCTGCAGCGAGCGCACGACCTTGTAATGGGCGACCGAGGCGAGGAGCGCTTCGTCGTCCACCGACAGCGTGCTCATTTCGCGGGCACTGGAATCCAGCGTGCGCTCGATCGCTCGGGCGTCGACGCCGCTGACCCCGACGATCCGCACGTCGCTGACCGCGGAGACGGGCGTCTTGGCGACGAGCAGGTACAACGCGCCCGCGGCGACCACGCAGCCGACGAGCAAGACAAGCAGCCTGCGGCCACGCTGGCCGGCGATCAGCCCCGCGAAGGTGCCGCGCGCGGCGTCGAGGGCGCCCTGCGCATGCGGCGCGCGCCGAAGCTGGGCGGTCCCGGTTCTTGCCACGGAACCCTATTCAACCGGGCGGCCCGGACCCCTACCCGGATTTCCATGGGAAGCGGACGTTGCCGAGCGTCTGGACCTCCGGCTCGAGCGCGACACCGAACCGCTCGAGCACGCGCCGACGCCCCTCGTTCATCACCGCGAGCACGTCGGCGGTCGTCGCAGTTCCGGTGTTCTCCACGAAGTTCGCGTGCTTGGGCGAGAAACGCGCGCCGCCGACCGTCAGCCCGTTGCAGCCGACCTCGGCGAGCAGCAGACCAGCCGAACGTCCGCCGGCGCGCTCGTCCTCGGGGTTCTTGAACGTCGAGCCGAAGGTCCGGATGCCCTGCGGCTGGGCCGCATGGCGCCGCGCGCGCATTGCGGCGATCCGCTCGCGGACGGCGTCTGGCTCGTCCCTGGCCAACTCAAGCAATGCGCCGGCGACGACCTCGCCGTCGGTGAGCGACGAGCTGCGGTAGTGCATCGCGAGCTGCTGGGGGTCGCGGTTCGTGAGGCCCTCGGCGCTGGCGACCTGCGCATAACGCAGAACCCCGGCCATCTCTCCGCCGTACGCTCCGGCGTTCATCCGTACCGCACCCCCGATCGTGCCCGGGATGTTCACGCCGAACTCGAAGCCCGTCAGCCCCTCGCGCGCGCAGCGCGCCGCCAGCGAGGGCAGGCGGACCGCTGCACCCGCATGGACCAGCGTGCCTTCGACGTGCACTTCGGTGTGCTCCCCGTCGAGCTTGAGCACAAGGCCCGCTACGCCCTCGTCGGCAATCAGCAGGTTCGAGCCGGAGCCCACGACGTGCACCGCCAGGCCCGCCGTCCGGGCCCAGGCGAGCAGCTCGACGAGCTGCGCCGCGCTGCCGGCCCGCGCGAACAGTTCGGCGCTGCCGCCGGTGCGCACGGTCGCGAACCGATCCAGCGGATATTCACGGCGCACACCATCCGGGAGAACCTCGGAGCTCACGCGGCCAGCCTACGAGCCAGTGCGTCGACGTCCCCTGCGCCCATCACGAGGCAGACGTCGCCGTTGCGCAGTTCACGGTCGAGCAGTACGAAGGCATCCTCCTGCGTCGGCGCCCAGAGGACCGGCATCCCCGGCCGGTGCTGCGCAGCGGCGCGGGCGACAAGCAGCCCGCTGACCCCGGGATGCTCGGCGGCACGCTCGCGCGCCGGGTAGACGTCGAGCACCAGGGCGACGTCGGCGGCGGCGAGAGCCCGTCCGAAATCGTCTGCGAACAGCCGTGTGCGGGAGTACATGTGAGGTTGGAAGACCGCGACCAGGCGCTCGGGCTCGAGCGTTCTCGCGGCGGCGAGCGTCGCCGCCACCTCCGTCGGGTGGTGGGCGTAGTCCTCGAAGATCGCCGCGCCGTTGCGTGCTCCGTCGAGCTGGAAGCGGCGCCCCGCCCCTGGGAACTGCGCCAGGCCGCGCGCCGCAGCAGCCGCGTCGGCGCCGGCGGCGAGCGCCGCCGCGTAGGCTCCCGCGGCGTCGAGGGCGTTGTGCAGCCCCGGAACTGCAAGCTCGAGCTGCTGGCCGGAGACCGTGAAGCGCGAGCCGCCGGCATGCAACCGCACGTCCTGCGGGGCCACCCGCTCGGCGTCCGGGCGCAGCTCAGCCAGGACCGGGTCGTCGAGCACGATCGCGTGCCGGCCTCGCGCGAGAAACAGCGCAAACAGGGCGCGCAGCTCGCCGAGCGTCGCAAAGACGTCGGCGTGGTCGAGCTCGACGTTGAGCAGCACGGCGATCTCGACCTCGAGCTCAACGAGCGAACGGTCGGACTCGTCGGCCTCGACCACCAGCCACTCCCCCTCGCTCCAATGTCCGTTTGCGAGGCCTGCACCTGCGGGGCCGCCGATCAACCAGGACGGGTCGAGCCCGGCGGCGCGCAGTGCCCAGACGACCATCGAGGAGGTCGTCGTCTTGCCGTGCGTGCCGCCGATCGCAATCGTGCGCTTAAGGCGCGTCAGCTCGGCCAGCAGGCTCGCCCGCGAGTGGACCACGAGGCCGCGCTCGCGTGCCGCGCCGAGCTCGACGTTGTCGGCGCCGACGGCGCTGGAATGGACTACCTCGACCCCCTCCCCCGCAGGGATGTTCTGCGCGGCGTGGCCGACGACGGCATCGAGCACGCCCTCCGCGCGCAGCGCGCGAAGGTACGGCCCGTCGCCCGCGTCGGACCCGCTGACCGATGCGCCGAGCGCGTGCGCCGCGCGCGCATAGGCACTCATTCCGGCGCCGCCGACGCCGATGAAGTGCAGCCGGCGTCCCTGCCAGGCGCCGCTCACCGCGCCGCCTCGAGCGTCAAGCGGGCGACGCGCGCCGCCGCGTCGGGTTTCGCGAGCGCCAGTGCCGCGTCGCCCATCGCCGCCAGGCGCGGCGCATCGCCAAGCAGCGCGTCGACGCTCTCGCGAAGCCGGCTCGCCGTGAGCTCCGCGTCGTCGATCACGACCGCCGCGCCGCCCTGCTCCAGCCAGCGGGCGTTCGCGCGCTGGTGGTCGCCGGTCGCGAGCGGGTAGGGAACGAGCAGCGACGGCAGCCCCTGTGCCGCGAGCTCGAAGACCGAACCGCCGCTGCGCCCGACGGCGAGGTCGGCGGCAGCGAGTGCCATCGCGAAGTGCTCACGGTCCAGGTAGTCGCGCAGGTCATAGCCGGACGGCGCACGCGCTGCGAGCGCGGCGTAGTCGCGCCGGCCACAGACGTGCAGCACGTGGTACGGCGTCCCGCTCAGACCATCGAGGGCCGCCTCATTGATCGAGCTGGCGCCGAGCGAGCCGCCCGAGACGAGCACGCACTGCCCGCCCGGCAGCCCCAGCGCTTCTCGTGCCGCGCCGCGGTCGGTGAACGGCGGATCTATCGGGCGTCCAGTGACGACAAAGCGACCGCGCCCCGCGCGCGGCGCGGGAAATGCCAGGCAGACGACGCGCGCGAACGGCGCGAGCGTGCGGTTCGCCAGGCCGAGGTGGCTGTCGGCCTCGGCGAGCACCAGCGGGATGCGCCGCGAGAGCGCCGCGCCGCCGACGACGCCGGCAACGTAGCCGCCGGCACCGAGCACCGCATCGGGCGCGATCTCGCCGAGCAGCCTGCGCGCGTGGACCCCGGCGCGACTCGCGGTCCCGAGCGCACGCGCGGCTTCGCGTGCACTCGTGCGGCTGATCCCGCGCACGACAATCGAGTGCAGCGGGTAGCCGGCTGCGGGGACGAGTTCGGACTCGGCGCGGTCGGCGCCGATGAACTCGACATCGCAGCCCGCGGCGCTCAGCTCACGCGCGACCGCGAGTGCCGGCACGACGTGGCCGGCCGTCCCGCCCGCTGCGATCACGATCTTCGTCTGGTTCACGGTTCAATCGTTGCGGCTCGACCGGCCGACGCCGGGTGTCGCGGACCGCGCGCACGTGGCCCGTCGCTCCGCCGGCGACGTCGAGCAGCAGGCCCATCGCACCGAGCGTGACGATCATGCTGCTCGAGCCGTAGGAGATAAGCGGCAGCGGCACGCCGGTCAGCGGCGCGAGCCCGACGACGGCAAAGATGTTCAGCAGGGCCTGCGCGACGATCAGCACGGTCACCCCGACCGCGATCAGCGCCGCGTACTGGCTGCGCGCGCGCTGGGCCGCGCGCACCCCGGCAACGGCGATCACGCCATAGAGCAGCAGCACGCCGCAGACGCCAACGACGCCGAGCTCCTCGCCGACGACCGCGACGATGAAGTCGGTCTGTGCCTCGGGCAGATAGAAGATCTTCTGCACCGAGGCACCCGGGCCGACGCCGAACAGTCCGCCGGAGCCGATCGCGATCTGCCCCTGGACCGCCTGAAAGCCCGTCGAGTGACGGCTCGCCCACGGGTTCAGGAAGCTCGTCAGACGCGCGCGGGCGTAGCCGCTCGCGAGCACGAAGACATAGAACAGGCCGGCCGCCACGACCGCGAGGCCGATCTTCAGCAACAGGTCGCGCGGTGTTCCCGCTACGGCGAGGATCGCGCCGACCGTGAAGCAGATGATCATCGACGTGCCGATGTCCGGCTGCGATGCGACGGCCAGCAGGCCGACCCCGACGACAGCGAGCAGCGGCCAGCGCAGCGTCTCCCAGCTGCGCACCATCCGCGGTTTGCGGGCGATCAGCGTCGCGGCATAGAGCACGAGCGCCAGCTTGAGCAGCTCCGAGGGCTCGAACTGCAGCTGTTGGGGCCCGATCCACCGTTTGGCGCCGTTGATTTCCACCCCGACGTGCGGGATGTGCACGGCGATCACGAGCACGATCGAGGTCAGCAGGAGCGGGGCCGTGATCGTGTGGATTTTGGCGATCCCGCCGCGCGCGAGGTAGTGCATCAGCAGCAGCCCGATCGCGCCGTAGAGCACGAACTTCAGCAGGTAGGAACTGCCGTAGCCCTGGCCTTCGAGCAGGCTCGTCGCCGACGTCGCGCTGTAGACCATCACCGCGCCGATCGCGAGCAGGCAGAGCGTGGCCGTGATCAGCAGCGTGTACTCGACCCCTCGCTCGCCCGTCTTGCCGCGACCCCCGTCGGCGCGGGGCAGCGTGATCTTCGGGAGCGTCGGGCGCACCTTCAGCACCTTCGACGCGCCCCGGCCTTGGCCTCTTCCTAGCAACCGTTAGATCCCTCTGCTCTGTCTGTAGATCGCGAATCCGATCGCTGCGCAGATCGCCGCGATGATCCAGAACCGAAGGATGATCTTCGTCTCGGACCAACCCTTGAATTCGAAGTGATGGTGAATCGGCGCCATCAGGAAGACGCGTTTGCCTGTCGTCTGGAAGGCGATCACCTGGATCAGGACCGAGAGCGCCTCGAGGACGAAGATCCCGCCGAGGATGATCAGCAGCACCTCGGTCTGGCTCATCACGGCGAGCCCGGCGATCGCGCCGCCGAGCCCGAGAGAGCCGGTATCTCCCATGAAGATCGTGGCCGGGAAGGCGTTGAACCACAGGAAGCCGACACAGGCCCCGAAGAGGCAGCCCGCGAGCATCGCGAGGTCGTACTGGCCGGCGAGAAAGTTGATCGCGATGTAGGCCAGCAGCACGATCGCCGCGCAGCCCGCTGCGAGACCGTCGAGGCCATCGGTCAGATTGACCGCGTTGCTCGTGCCGGCGACGACCAGATAGATCAGCAGCGGGTAGAACGGCCCCAGATCGATCGAGTAGTCGACGACCCGCAGGCGCAGAGTCGGCAGCAGGCCCGCCTCGTGGCGGGCCAGGTACCACAGTCCGATCGAGATCGCGATCGTCACGATCAGCTTCGTGCGTCCGCTTAGCCCGAGCGAGCGCCGCTTGGAGAGCTTGGTGTAGTCGTCGGCGAATCCGAGGGCGGCGCAGGCGAGCGCGACGGCGAGCACGCTCGCCGACTTCCATTCCCATTCCGTGAGGATCAGGAATGGCACGGTGACGGCGATGAAGATGATCAGCCCTCCCGCCGTCGGCGTACCGGCCTTGCGCTGGTGCGCCGCGGGACCCTCCGCGCGGATCTGCTGCCCGAACTCGCGCCTGCGCAGGTAGGCGATGAACTTCGGCGAGAGGAAGATGCAGATCAACAGCGCCGCGACGCCGCCGAAGAGGATCCGTCCGGTCACGCGGGCACCTTCGCCTCTCGCAGCCTGGCGGCGGCGAGGTCCATGCGCACGCCGCGAGAGCCCTTGACCAGCACCGTGTCGCCGTCGGCGAGCAGGCCAAGCGCGAGCTCGGCGGCGGCGGCGCTGTCGGGTACCACGTAGCCGCGCTCGCCGAGCGGTCCGGCGATCTCGTCCGCGTGCTCGCCGACGGCGATCACGACATCGACGCCGGACCTCATCGCGTGCTCGCCGACGGCCGCGTGCAGCGCCGGTGCGTGTTCACCGAGCTCGAGCATCTCGCCGAGCAGCGCGATCCGGCGGCCGGCCGCGACGCGGCAGAGCTCGTCGATCGCGGCGCGCATCGAGTCGGGGTTCGCGTTGTAGGAGTCGTCGATCAGGACGATCCCGCCCGCGAGTGCGTGACGCTCGCCGCGCAGCGCCGAGAACGCGACCTCGAGCTCACCGTCGGCAATCTCGATGCCGGCGGCCCAGGCCGCGGCGACCGCGCCGGCGAGGTTCCCCAGCTGGTGGCGCTGGGCGAAGTTCGTGCTCAGCGTCAGGTCCCGGCCCAGGCCGATGATCCGCAGCTCACCGCCGCGCTCCTCGAGACGCACGTCGCCACCGTCGCCGAACGTCACGGCGCGCAGGTCGCTGCGCAGGTGCGGCGCAAGCAGCTGCGAGCCGGCCGGGATGACGGCGGCGGCGTCACTGCGTAGCCCGGCGATCAGCTCGGCCTTCGCGGCCGCGATCGCCTCGATCGAGCCGAGCAGCTCGATGTGCGCGGGCCCGACATTCACGATCAGTCCGATGTCGGGATCGGCGATCCGGGTCAGCTCGGCGATCTGGCCGGGGCCGCGCATCGCCAGCTCGAGTACCAGTGCGCCGGTTCCCTCGCTCGCGCCGAGCACGACGAGCGGCAGTCCGATCTCGGTGTTCCAGTTCCCCGGCGTTTGGACGGTCGCGAGACCGGAGCGGCGAAGCAGCGCCGCGAGAATGTCCTTCGTCGAGGTCTTCCCGGTCGAGCCGGTGATCGCGAAGATCCGCGTTCCGCTCGCTGCCAACTCTCGCCGCCAGGCCGCCGCCAGGCCGCCGAGCGCCGCGAGCGGATCCGCTGCTGCGATCACAGCGCCGTGCTCGGCCAGCGCGGCTTCGACGTGCGCGGGCGCGACGAGCGCTCCCCAGGCCCCGCCGGACATCGCGAGCGCGGCGAAGGTGCCGCCGTCGGCCTGGCTGCCGGCCAGCCCGACGAACAGTGCGCCCGCGGGCGTCTCGCGCGAGTCGACCGCGGCCGCCGTCGGCGCACCCTCGGCGCTGCGGACGAGCTCCCCGCCGGCTTCGCGGGCGATCCACGCGGCATCTCGCGAGATCACGCTGCCTGCGCCCTTCGCGCGGCTAGCGCTTCGCGGGCCACGACCACGTCGTCGAATGGCACCTTGCGCCCTGCGGCGAACTCCTGCCCCTGCTCGTGGCCCTTCCCGGCGATGATCAGCACGTCCCCCTCGCGGGCGAGGCCGACGGCGTGGATAATCGCCTCGCGGCGGTCGGTGATCGCCGTCACATCCGGCCCGGTTCCGGAGAGGATCTCGGCGATGATCGCCTCCGGGTCCTCGGAGCGCGGGTTGTCACTGGTGACGATCGTGATGTCGGCGAGCCGCGCGGACGCCGCGCCCATCAGCGGCCGCTTCGTCCGGTCGCGGTCGCCCCCCGCCCCGAAGACGCTGATCACGCGTCCGGGACCCCCTTCGACGAGCCCGCGCGCGGCGGCGAGGACGTTCTCGAGCGAGTCGGGGGTGTGCGCGTAGTCGACGAGCACCGCGAACGGCTCGTCATCGGTGACCGGCTCGAAGCGGCCAGGGACGCGCAGCGGGCGCTCGAGCGCGTCGAGCAGCTGCTCGAGCGGGCGTCCACGCTCGTGGCAGACCGCGAGAGCAGCGAGCGCGTTCTGCACGTTGAAGCGTCCCGGCAGCGGAATTCGCAGCTTGCGCCGCTCGCCGCGCACGTCGAGCGTGAAGCTGGCGCCCGTGAGCTCGCTGCGCACCTCGTCGGCGCGGTAGTCGGCTTCGGCCGCCAGCGAGAAGGTGACGGCCCCCGGCAGCTCGGCGGCGAGCCTCTCGCCGTAGGGGTCATCGCGGTTGACGACGCAGACGCCCGGCGCGGGGGGCGTCGGGGGCTCGAAGAGCAGGCGCTTGGCGCGGAAATAGTCCTCCATGTCGGTGTGGAAATCGAGATGATCCTGCGTCAGGTTCGTGAACACGGCGGCGGAGAACCGCGCGCCCGCCACGCGGCCGAGCGCGAGGGCGTGCGAGGAGACCTCCATCGCGCAGGCCCCGTCGCCGCCGTCGGCCATCGCCCGCAGGTCGGCTTGGAGGTCGATCGCCTCGGGGGTGGTGCGCTCCACCTCACGCTGGCGGCCGGCGATGATCGACTGGACGGTGCCGAGCAGCCCGGTTTGGGTCCCGCACGCTTCCAGCAGGCCGCGCACCAGATAGGCCGTCGTCGTCTTGCCGTTGGTCCCCGTCACGCCGATCAGTTCGAGCTCGCGCGACGGATGCTCGTAGAAGCGGTCGGCAACGACCCCCATCGCGTTTCGCACCGAAGGGACGACGAGCTGCGGGGCGTCGAGTTCGAGCTCGCGCTCGACGACGAGCGCCGCCGCGCCGGCCGCGAGCGCGTCAGCGGCGAAGCCGGCACCATCGACGTTGAAGCCGCTGACGCAGAAGAACAGCGCGCCCGGCTGGACACGTCGACTGTCATACGCCAGCGACGCGATCTCGGCATCGGCCGTCATCCGGCCGGCGGTCTCGGGTGCGAGCTCGCGCAGCCTCATCGGTTCCCCTCCGTCGGCTGCATCGCCGCAGAGTCTAGTTTTCGCTCCTGCCAGACTTCCTAGCCTTGCGGGATCGAGAGGTACGGCAGGGCGTACGCCATGATCTCGCCGAAGGCCGGAGCCGCCACGTGCCCTCCGTAGACCGAGCCGGCCGTGGGTTCGTCGACGACGACCGCGGTCAGCAGTCTCGGGTGCAGGGCGGGAGCGAATCCAAGGAACGAGGCGACGAATTTGCTTTCCGAATATTCGTGCGTCGTGGGGTCGATCTTGTTCGCCGTACCGGTCTTGCCGGCGAGCGAGTAACCGGGGACCGAAACCTGGCTGGCTGTCCCTTCGGGTCCGAGCACGCCCTCGAGCATGCGGCGGATCTCGAACGCCGTGCGCGGCGTGATCACCCGGCGGCCCTTCGGAAGCGGCAACCGGTGGCCGTTGATCGACGCGACGACGTGTGGCGGACGCAGGATCCCGCCGTTGGCGATCGCGGCATAGGCGGTGACCATCTGCATCGGCGTCACAAGCTCGCCCTGCCCGATCGGCAGGTTGCCCATCGAGGATCCCGAGAATTCGGGCACCCGGAGGGTCAAGCCCGATTCCTCCCCGGGCTCGTCGACGCCGGTCGGCTTCCCGAACCCGTAGCGCGAGACCCATTCGGCAAACCGGTTGGCCCCCAGTTTGGCCGCGATCTCGATCGTGCCGACGTTGCTTGAACGGGCGAGAATCTGGGAGACCGTGAGATCTTCGACGCCGTGTTCGGTGTCGTCGTGGATCACGCGATCGGCGACCTGGATCGCTCCCGGCACGGCGAGTACCGAGTCCGGGGTGATCAAGTTGTTTTCCAGGGCCCCGGAGATCGTTACCGGCTTGAAGGTCGAGCCCGGTTCGTAGTCGAAGCCGACCGCGCGGTTCTCCATTTCTGCAGTCGCGTCCGATCCGGGAGAAGACGGGTTGAAGAACGGCCAGTTCGCCTGGGCGAGGATCGCTCCGGTGCGCGGGTCCATCACGATCGCGGTCGCGTCCGTCGGTTTGAAGGCGTGCGAGACGGCGTCGAGCACGGCTTCCACGCGCTGCTGGATGTTGGCGTCGATCGTCAGCGAAATTCGATCGCCCGGCCGGGCGGGGCGCGTTTCACTGACCGCCACCGGCTGGCCGATCGCATCGCGCACGGTGCGTCGGCTGCCGTCATGGCCGGCGAGATCTTTGTTCAGGTAGTACTCGAGCCCCGAGAGTGGCTTGCCTTCGGTGCCCACGAGCCCCAGCAGCTGACCGGCGAGCTGGCCTTGCGGATAGACGCGCGTCAGGACCGGCGAGTGTTCGATTCCGGGCAGCGCGAGCTTTTCGACCTGTTCGGCCGCGGTCTGCGGGAGAGAGCGGTCCAGGTAGACGAAACCCTTGTTTTCGCTCAGCTTCGCCGTCAGCTTTTCGGTGCTGATCCCCAGCAGCGGTCCGAGCTGCGCGGCCTCCTTGTAGGCGTTCGTGACGAGATGCGGGTCGGCGGTGATTTCCTGCGCCGGCTCAGAGATCGCGAGGTCGATTCCGTTGCGGTCGGTGATCGTCCCCCGCGGGGCGAGAATCGATTCGGTGGCCAGCTGCTGTTCGCTAGCGGCGCGGCTGAGTGCCGGGCCCTTTACGACGCCGAGGTAGGCGACCTTCACGGCCCCGAGCACGAGACCCCCGAGCAGTACCAGCAGAATGACGCCGGATCGCCGCCGCAGCCTTTCCATCCCGCTCAGCCGGCCGGAACCCCGGCTCCACCGGTGGCGCTCGGCGCTCCCTGCGTGCTGGGTTCGGTGGTGGTCGGCGTGCTCTGCGTGGCGCCGGTCGCCCCAGCCGAAGTGGTGTTCGAGCTGCTCGTCGGTTGAGCTTCGGTTCCGGCGCCGGTACCGCCCGAGGCAGGCGCCGTAGTCATTTCAGTGGTCGTCGCCGGAGCGGAGGCGGATTCCGTGGGCGTCGTCGCCTGCGCCGCCGGTTCTGCCGCCTGGGCGGACGGTTCGGTGACCGACGCGGCCGCGCGGCCCGCGTCGAGCGGCCCGCGGCCGTTGAGGATGTGTAGCGAGCCTTCGGCGACGAGCGCCATGCCGAGCGACTGGGCAACTGCCTCGATGTGCTGCGCCGATGAGAGCACGGAGTCTTCGACGTTCAGCGCTGCGTCTTGGCGCTGCAGCGTTTCCTGGCGTTCGATCGCCGTGCCGGCGCCGTGGGCGAACTGCAGGCGCACGAGCTGAAGCGTCACCAGTCCGATAACGGCCAGGGCGATGACGGGGATCCACATCCTGCTCGGCGAGATCCGCCGAGCGAGCGTGCCGATGCCGGTCGAACGCACGGCTGGGGCGGCGACCGGCTGCTGCCTTCGCGCCGGTCCGGACACGCGCCGCGGCCGCGCAGGCGGCGTCCTGACACGCGCGGGGCGCCGGACGGGTGCGGCAACGGCTGCGGCGGGCGGCGGGGTCATGCGCCCTCCTGTTCGGGGCTGACCTTGCGCGCGGCCCGCAGGCGCGCGGAGGCCGAGCGGGGGTTGCGCTCCACCTCGGCCTCGCCGGCCATCAGCGCCCCTGAGGTGAGGATCGTCGCTTCCGGCGTGCGTCCGCAGCCGCAGACGGGCAGGTCAGGCGGGCAGATGCACCCTCGGGCGCGCTCGGCGATGAAGCGCTTGACGCGACGGTCCTCGAGCGAGTGGAAGGAGATCCCGGCCAGGACGCCGTCGACGCGTAGCAGCGACCACGCGAGCGGCAGCGCCGCGTCAAGCTGGCCGAGCTCGTCGTTGACGGCGATTCGAAGAGCCTGGAACGAGCGCTTGGCGGGGTGTCCCGCGCCGAAACGGATCGGCGCCGGCAGGGCGCCGCTGATCGTGTCCACGAGTTCCTGGGTCGTCTCGATTGGCTGTTCGCGCCGCCGGCGCACGATCGCACGAGCGATCTGGCCCGAGTAGCGCTCCTCCCCGTACTCGCGCAAGACGCGCGCGATCTGTCGCTCATCCCACTGCGCAACGAGCTCGCGGGCGCTGAGCGGCTGGTCAGGGTCCATCCGCATGTCGAGCGGCGCGTCGTACGCGTAGGAGAAGCCACGCTCGCGGGTGTCGACCTGCATCGAGGACATCCCGAGGTCGAAGTAGACGGCGTCGGCGATCACGCCCTCCTCACGCAGCTGCTCGAGGGCCTCGGCATAACCGGCGCGGATGAAGCGCAGCGAACAGGTCAGCTCGCGTGCGAGCTCACCGAAGCGCTCTTCGGCCAGGGGGTCGCGATCGATCGCGATCAGCGTCCCTCCCGGCCCGAGACGCTCGGCGACGAGCCTCGCGTGGCCGCCGTCGCCGAAGGTGCAGTCGACGACGACGTCGCCGGCGGCCGGCGCGAGCAGCTCGAGCAGCTCGTCCGCCAGCACGGGGACATGCGACCCGGCAACATGCGGGGCGGCGCGGCGCTCGGGACGGCGCGGCCTTCCGCTCCGGCGGGCAAGCACGGGATGCGCGGTATCAAGCAGCAGCATCGGCATCCGCTGTTATCCCGGCGATGCTCTCGAGGAGAGCACCCTGCTGGTCGTTCCAGGTGTCGGGGGACCAAACCTCAAGGCGCGTCCCAGCGCCAAGCACAACAACATCCTTCTGTATCTGGGCGGACTCACTGAACCCGGCGGGAATAATCACACGCCCGGCGGCGTCAATTTCCGCATCTTGCGCATTTGCGTAGAAGAACCGCTCGAGCTGGATGCGCTTGGTCGACAGCGGTGGCTGCTGGTCGATCGCCGCCCGGCTGTAGGCCTCAAAATCGTCCGGACGCCAGATGCCGATGCAGGGGCTCATGTCGATTGAGCGAACGAGCACCACACTGCCGGCGAAGGCGGGCCTGAACCGCTTCGGAATCGTGAGCCGATTCTTCGCATCGACTGTGTGGTTGAAGGCGCCGCGAAAAAGTTCCAAGAGGTGCTCCGAAGGTGTTTGCGGGCCGAGGTGGAGGAGTGGGAGGAACTCCTCCACCCCGGTCCGTTGAAGGATGTATACCCCACCTTTCCCCACTTTGCAACCCTCAGCCACATTTTTTCCCACTTGGCTGTCCTCCCGCCGTCGGCGGCGCACCATCTACCGTTGAGCGATGCAGGTGATCGGACACCGCAGTTGATGTTCGGCGCGCTCGGCCCGCGGCGCTGGGTACCGGCACTCGCCCTGATCGCCGTTGCCGCGGCGGCCGGCGGTTGCGGCGAATCCGCACAGCCCGCGGCGCCGCGGCCAGTCGATTACATGCCGGCCACGGCGAGCGTTGCGATCGAAGCCGCCGTGCGACCGGGCGGCGAACTGGGCCAGCACGCACGGACGACGCTCGCGGCGCTGGGCCTCTCAAGCAACACCGTCCGCGGGCTCGGCGGCGCGCTGAGCACTCCGGGTTCGCCGCAGCTCGACTACGGCTCGCAGGTCGCGCCATGGCTCGGTGAACGTGCCGGGCTGTTCGTCACGGCCGGAGGCCGGCGCGAGCGCCGGCTGCTCGACGACCTGCTTGCCAGCATGCTTGGCGCTCGCGCGGGCGGCCCCGACGTGCTCTCCGCGGGAGCCAGCGGTGCGGTGGTCCTCGATGCGCGCGACCGCGCGGCGGCGCGGCGGTTCGTGCAGCAGCGCGCGAGCGCCGCCGGCGCGCACACCCAGCAACAGGTCGATGGCGGGTGGCTCGCGGCCACGCCCGGCGGCCTCGCGTTTGCCAGCGCCGGCCCGATCGTGGCGGTCGGCAGCGCAGGCGCGGTCGGTGAAGTGCTCGCGACGCTCCACGGCACCGCCCCGCTCGCGGCGAGCAGCGAGTTCAAGACGCTCGCGACCCACGCTCCAGCTGGCGCGCTCGCCGTGGGGTTTGCCGCCCCGGGCGCAGCCGGCGAGCTGCCTGCCGCGCTGCGTGGAGGGTTCGCCTTGGTCGTGGGCGACTCAGCGACGCTGCTCTCACTCGTACCGGGCGGGACAAGCATCTCGGTGTACGCCGAAGCGTCGGGAGTCCAGCGCGGCACGGCCGCCGGCGCGCAGGCCCGCGAAGCCTTCTCAACGCTGCCAGGCGAATCCTGGCTCGCAGCGGGCCTCGGCGGCGGCCCGGCCGCGCTCGCCGGTGCGGCGCAGGCGCTCGGCGTGCTCTCGGGACCGTCGTCGGCGACCACAGGTTCGCTGCTCGCCGAGGTCAGCGGGCCGCTGCGCACGCTCTCCGGCGACAGCGGTGCGTGGGCCGGACCGGTTGGCCTGTTCGCAGCCGGGAACGGTCTGCTCGAACTGCGTGCCGCCGCTGTGCTTCGCGCGAACAGCCGCGCCAGCGCGCAGGGCGCGCTCGCGCAGCTCGCCGCCGCGCTCGGCTCGCAGGCCAGCCCGGCGCGCGTATCCGGCGCCGAACGCGCCCTCGCGATCCACCTGCATGGGCTGCCACTCGAACTCGTGGCGGCGACGGGGACAGGAATCGACGGCAGCTCCGACCTGATCGTCGGGGCCGGCGCGGCGTCAGTCGAACTCGCGCTCAAACCGCCGCAGGCGATGCGGGGCTCGCCCGCGGCGCAGGCGGCGCGTCAGGCGCTCGGCGGCCTTGAACCGACGCTCGTCGTCGACGTTCCGACGCTGCTCGGCACGCTGGAATCGCTCCAGGTCACGCAGGAACCGCTGCTCAAGGGCGCGACGCCCTATCTGCAGAAGGTCACGACGCTCGACGCCGGGATCGGCTCAGCCGCCCCGGGAATCGGGCGCATGCGAATCGTCGCGACACTCCACGCCTGACGCGGCGCGCGACGGCGTCAGTTCTTCGGGCGGTTGGGCGTGAGGTGCGAAGCCGCGATTTTCACGGCAACCACGATGAGGATGATCGCGAGCGCGAGCAGACCTGCATCGTCGCCCTTCCAGCCGATCGCCCAGAGGACTATCCAGAGGCAGAAGCCGAGTGTGATCGTGATAACCAGACCCATTGGCCGCAGATCCTATCGCCCGGCGGACAGGGCGGCGGCGAACTCGCCGACGAGCGCACCGACGGACGCCGCGGGATCGTCTCCTTCGCCCGCAGCGCGAACCAGGCGGGTGCCGACGATCACGCCATCCGCGCCGGCCTGAGCAGCCTGCAGCGCCTGCTCGGGAGTCGCGATCCCGAAGCCGAGCGCGACCGGGACCGGGCTCGCCGCCCGCGCGTGCGCGATCACCTCGCCGAACGTCTCCGGGAGCGAGCTGCGCTCACCGGTGGTGCCGACCAGCGAGACGGCGTAGAGAAATCCATCGGCCCGCGATCCAACCAGCCGCATCCGCTCGGGCGTTGTCGTCGGGGCGACCAGCGGCACGAATGAGAGCCCGGTCTGCCGACACGCCGCGAGCACCGGCTCCCCCTCCTCGGGCGGCAGATCGGGAACGATCAGTCCGCTCGCCCCGGTCTGCGCCAGGCGTTCGCAGAACGCCAGTGCCCCCGGCGCGAAGACCATGTTCGCGTAACACATCAGCACGACCGGGAGCTGCTTGGCGAGCTGCTCGGCGACCCTCAGTACGCCAGCGAGGTCCGCACCTGCAGCGAGTGCAGCGCCGCCGGCCGCCTGGATCACGGGTCCGTCGGCGAGCGGGTCCGAGAACGGCACGCCGAGCTCGATGATGTCGGCGCCGGCATCGACGCAGGCCTGCGCGATGCGCAGCGACTCCTCCAGCGTCGGGTAGCCGCCCATCACGTAGGGCATCAGCGCCGCGCGCTTGCCGCTCGCCGCGAACGCGGCGGCGATCCGCTCAGGCCCGCTCACGACTGCAGGACCTGCGCCAGATCCTTGTCGCCGCGCCCCGAGAGCGAGACGAGGTCGAGCTCACCGTCGTCGCGGGCGAGCACCCAGGCCAGCGCGTGCGCGGTCTCCAATGCCGGGATGATCCCCTCCAGGCGAGTCACCTCGCGCAGCGCTGCGAGCGCGTCAACGTCGTCGACGGCCTCATAGCGCGCCCTGCCGCTGTCGCGCAGTGCCGCGTGCTGCGGGCCCGCGCCCGGATAGTCCAGACCCGCCGAGATCGAGTGTGCCTCGAGGATCTGCCCCTCCTCATCCTGCATCACCGCCGATCGCGATCCGTGCAGGATGCCCGGGCGCGCCCCGACCGTCAGCGGCGCACCGTGTCGCGGACCACCGATCCCCTCGCCCCCGGCCTCGACGCCGACGAGCTGGACGTCTGCGTCATCCAGGAAGGCCGTGAAGATCCCCATCGAGTTGGACCCGCCGCCGACGCAGGCGACGACCCGTTCGGGCAGACGCCCTGCGCGCTCGAGGATCTGGGCTCGTGCCTCGTCGCCGATCACGCGCTGCAGTTCGCGCACAATAGACGGGTACGGCGCCGGGCCGACGACCGAACCGATCACGTAATGCGTGTCGCCGACGCTGGCGACCCAGTCGCGAATCGCCTCCGATGTTGCCTCCTTGAGCGTGCCGGCGCCGGCCTGCACCGCCGTGACCTCGGCTCCCAGCAGCTGCATGCGCTCGACGTTCGGCCGCTGGCGGCGCGTGTCCTCGATGCCCATGTAGACCATGCACTCCATGTCGAGCAGCGCGCAGACCGTCGCGGTCGCGACACCGTGCTGGCCCGCGCCCGTCTCGGCGATGATCCGCCGCTTGCCCATCCGCTTGGCGAGCAGCACCTGGCCGAGGGCGTTGTTGAGCTTGTGCGAGCCGGTGTGGTTGAGGTCCTCGCGCTTGAAGTAGACCGGCCGCCCGACCCGCTCGGAAACGCGCTCGGCGAGGAACAACGGCGTCGGGCGGCCCGCAAAGTCGCTGAGCAGCTGGTCAAGCCGGGCGCGATAGCCGGCGTCCCCCCAGGCCGCCAGCCATTCCCGCTCGAGCTCTTCGAGCGCCGGCATCAGCGTCTCGGGCACGTATTGCCCGCCGTATTGCCCGAAATGGTGCTCGACGGGACTCATGCGTGCGTGGGGGCGCGGCCGGCGGCGTCGATCAGCGCCTGGACCCGCGCGGGGTCCTTGCGGCCGGGCGCAGCCTCCGTCCCGCTCGCGCTGTCGAGTGCAAACGGATGGACCTGCTCGATTGCCGCGATCGCGTTTTCTGCGCTGATCCCGCCGGAGAGGATCAGCGGCACCTTGCTGCGGCGTGCCGCAAGCAGCCCCCAGTCGAAGCTCAGACCGGTGCCGCCGCGCGCCCTGCCGCTCGTCGGCCGCGTGTCTGCAAGGTGATAGTCGGTGTGAAAGCGGTCGAGGGCATGCACGTCACCGTTGTCGGCGATCTGGACGGCCTTGATCACGTGCGCGCCGGTCCGCCGGGCGACCTCGGCGCAGAACGCCGGGCCCTCGTCCCCGTGGAGCTGGACGAGAGTCAGCCCGGCCTGGTCGGCGACCGCGGCGATCTCGTCGAGCGGCGTGTTGACGAAGACGCCGCAGAGCTCGACCTTGCGGCGCAGCGCCGCGCCGATCGCCATTGCCTCGGGGAGCGCGCAGCGTCGCGGACTGGGCTGATGGAAGACCATCCCGAGCGCCCAGGCGCCGGCCTCGGCGGCGAACTGCGCATCCTCCAGGCGGGTGATTCCGCAGATCTTCACGCGCGTGGCCGCGACGGCTTCAGGGCCAGTCGCGGCCACGCTGTGATCGGTCATGCCGCCGAGGGTAGCGGCCTCAGCCTCAGCCCTGCTGGGAGAACTTCGGCCCGGTGACCGGGCGCGAGCCCAGCTTCACTTCAACCGTCTTGGTTTCATACTTGCCGCCGGGCGTCGCGCGCAGCAGCTTGATCTTGACCGTTTGGCCCGGTGACTTGCCACCGATCACGCTCGCCAGTTCTTCAGAGCTGGCGACCTTGTGGCCGTCGATTTCGACGATGATGTCCCCGCCGGTCGCAATCGTTCCGGCTTCCGTCGACGCGGTCGTCGACCCGCCCTGCAGGCCGGCCTTCGCGGCCGCGGAGCCCTTTTCGACGCCCTCCACGAGCGCGCCTTCCTTGACCGGGAGGTTCAGCGATTTGAGCGCCGCACCGACCGTGACGGTCGAGACACCGAGGTACGGACCGGTAACGGTGCCGCCCTTCTCGAGCTGTCCGAGGACGCTCTTGGCGGTGTTGATCGGGATCGAGAAGCCGATGCCGATGTTGCCGTTGCTGCCGCTGCCGCCGGTCTCGATCTGCGAGTTGATGCCGATCACCTGGCCGTACGCGTTGATCAGCGGTCCGCCCGAGTTGCCCGGGTTGATCGCCGCGTCGGTCTGCAGCACGTTGCGGATCGTGAATTCGTTCGGCGACTTGATTTCCCGGCGCAGCGCCGAGATGATGCCGGCCGTCAGCGTGCGCTGCAGGTCGAACGGGTTGCCGATCGCATAGGCCGCTTCGCCGACCTGAACGGTGTTCGAGTTGCCGAGCGTCAGCGGGTGCAGGGCAAGCCCTTCGGTCGGCACGCGCAGCACGGCGAGGTCGTCCGAGGGGTCCTTGCCGACGATCTGTGCTTCCACCGTCTTGCCTTTTTCGAAGCTGACGGTCACTTTCACGGCCTTCGCGATCACGTGGTAGTTCGTGAGGATCGTGCCGTTGCCGTTGATCACGATGCCGGAGCCGGTGGCGACGCCCTGGCGGGTCGAACCTTCGCCGCCGAAGAGTTCACTGCCTTCCGTTTTTTCGACCTCGGTTGAGGTGATGAAAACGACGCCCGGCGCATCGCGGACGTAGATTTCGTGGGGGGTCAGCGTGCCCGCCACATGGGCCGCGTTGGTTGCCGCCGGCACGGGCGCCTGGACGGTGGTGACCGTCGTACCCGACTTGCCGAGCGAACCGGTCGCCGCGAGCACCGCGACGACGACCAGCGCGCCGACCAGCGCGCTGACGAATGGGATAAGGGGAGAGCTTTTCATGGGCACATCTTCGGCGCCGGTCCTGAAGGTCTTCTAAATGCCGCGCAGCAGTTCGCTTAGGGTGCGTTGCGCATTCCCGGAGCGCATCAGTGCCTCGCCGACCAGCACCGCGTCGACGCCCGCCGCCTGAAGCCGTTTCACCTGGGCCGCGTCGCCGATGCCGGACTCGCTGACGACCAGCGTCGCCGGCGGCACCCCCGAGAGCAGCTCCTCGGTGCGCCGCACGTCGACCGAGAAGTCGCGCAGGTCGCGGTTGTTGACACCGATGATCGGGGCACCGACGGCCGCGGCGCGGGCGAGCTCGTCGGCGTCATGGACCTCGACGATCACGTCGAGGTTCAGCTCTTCGGCGGCGCCGAGCAGGCCGCCTAGCGTCCCGTCGTCGAGCGCCGCGACGATCAGCAGCACCGCGTCGGCTCCGGCCAGCACCGCCTCTTCGAGCTGGTAGCGCTCGACGACGAAGTCCTTGCGCAGCAGCGGTAGCGCCGTCAGCGCCCGCGCAGCGCGAAGATCGCCCAGAGTGCCGGCGAAGTTCGCTTCCTCGGTGAGTATCGACAGCGCCGCCGCGCCGCCCTTCGTGTACGCCGCGACGACGTCCTCCAGGACCGGTTGCTCGGCGAGCGCGCCGGCCGAAGGCGAGCGACGCTTGAACTCCGCTATCACCGCGATGGTCGGCTGCGCCAGTGCCGCGGCGAAGGTCCGGGCACCCGCGCGCGGGGCGACATCGCCGAGCGGCTGCGCGGCGCGGCGCTGTTCCAGCGTCGCGCGCGTCTGCGCGAGGATTCCCTCGAGCACGGTGCTCATGACTGTGCGGCCGTCGCCTCGATGAACCGCTCGAGCGCCCGCTCCGCGTCGCCGCTGTCAACCGCCTCACGCGCGCGTTCGATCCCCTCGACCAGCGACTCGGCGCGGCCGGCGACGTAGATTGCGGCCCCGGCGTTGGCGAGCGCAACCGCGCGTCCCGGCGCCGGCCCGCCCGCGAGGATCGCGCGGGTCACCGCAGCGTTCTCGCCCGGGCTGGCGCCGGCGGGCGCCGCGGGAGCGGCGTCCAGCGGCAGCTGTGCGGGCTCGACGGTGTAGCGGCGTACCTCGCTGCCGCGAACCTCCATCACCTGCGTGGGCGCGGTCGCCGAGACCTCGTCGAGCCCGTCATCGGAGGCAACGACAAGTGCGCGCTCCGTGCCGAGCAGCGCCAGCGCGCCCGCGACGACCTCGAGCGCGGCGGGGTCGAAGACACCGATCAGCTGGCGGTTCGCACCGGCGGGGTTAGTCAGCGGGCCGAGCATGTTGAAGATCGTGCGCACCGCGAGCTCCCGCCGGACAGGCACGACGTAGCGCGTAGCCTGATGGTGCGCGGGCGCGAAGATGAAGCCGAAGCCGGCATGTTCGATGCACCGCGCGATCGCCTCCGGGTCGAGGTCGATCCGGGCTCCGAGGGCCTCGAGCACGTCGGCCGACCCCGAGCGGCTTGTCGCCGAGCGATTGCCGTGCTTTGCGACGGCGCAGCCCGCGCCCGCCGCGATCAGGGCCGCGGTCGTCGAGACGTTGAAGCTCGAGCTGCCGCCGCCGGTCCCGGCGGTGTCGAGCAGGTCGCTGCGGTCGACCCGCACCGGGAGAGCGAGTGCCCGCATCGTGCGGGCGAGACCGGCGAGCTCCTGCGGAGTCTCGCCCTTGGTGCGCAGCGCGATCAGGAAGCCGGCGATCTGGATCTCGCTCGCGTCGCCGTGCATGATCTGGTCCAGCACCGCAGCGGCGTCGGCTTCGCTGAGGTCCTCGCGCCGGGCGACGCGATCGATCGCGGCGCTGAGAATCTCATTGGGCATCGGTCAGTCGGCGAGGAAGTTCGCGAGCAGCTCGCGGCCGTGGTCCGTGAGGATCGACTCGGGATGGAACTGGACGCCCTCTGCGGGTAGCTCGCGGTGGCGGATCGCCATCACGACGCCGCCTCCCCGCGCCGACTCTTCGAGGCAGTCGGGCAGCGCGTCGTCGACGACGAGCGAGTGGTAGCGCCCGACCGTCAGCGGGTCCGGCAGGCCGGAGAAGATCGTGCGCCCGTCGTGCTCGATCGTCGTCGCCTTGCCGTGGACCGGCTCGTTGACGCGTACGACGCCGCCGAAGGCCTGCGCCAGTGCCTGGTGGCCCAGGCAGACGCCGAGCGTCCGCGTGCCGGCCTCGGGCATCGCGCGGACCAGCTCGAGCGAGATGCCGGCGTCGTCCGGCGTGCAAGGGCCAGGCGAGACGACGCATCGCTCGAAGCCGGCCTGGACGAGCTCGTCACAGCTGGCGCGGTCGTTGCGCACGACTGCAACCTCGCAGCCGAGCTCGCCGAGGTACTGGACGAGGTTGTAGGTGAACGAGTCGTAGTTGTCGAGTACGAGGACCCTCATCGCCACTCCGGTGTGGCGCACGCGAGCGCAATCGCCCGCAGAACCCCCCGGGCCTTGGCTTCGGACTCGCGCTGCTCGAAATCGGGCTTGGCGTCCGCGACCGTCCCGCCGCCCGCCTGGATGTAGGCCTTCCCGCCGGTCATCACGACCGTCCGGATGTGGATCGCCGTGTCGAGGTCGCCGCCGTAGCTGAGGTAGCCCACCGCGCCGCCATAGCCCCCGCGCTTGACGGGCTCGAGCTCGTCGATGATCTGCATCGCCCTGACCTTCGGCGCACCGGAAAGCGTGCCTGCCGGCAGCACGGAGCGCAGCGCGTCCATCGCTCCGACCTCCTCGCGCAGCGTGCCCGAAACCGCAGAGACGATGTGCATCACGTGGCTGTAGTACTCGATCTCCATCAGCTCGTCGACGCGCACGGTGCCGTACTCGCAGACACGCCCGAGGTCGTTGCGCCCGAGGTCGACGAGCATCACGTGCTCGGAACGCTCCTTCTCGTCGGCGAGCAGTTCGGCGGCGATCCGGCGGTCGTCCTCGGGCCGCTCGCCGCGCGGACGCGTGCCGGCGATCGGGCGCGTCGAGACGGCGCGCCCGGCGACCGTCAGCAGCGGCTCGGGACTCGCGCCGACGACCTGGTAGTCGCCGAAGTCCAGAAAGTACATGTAGGGGCTCGGGTTGACGGCACGCAGGCCGCGATAGACGGAGAACGGCTCGACGTCGACGGCCGCCGACCAGCGCTGGGAGGGCACGACCTGGAACGCGTCGCCAGCGTGGATATAGCGAACGACTCGCTCGACGGCCGCTTCGAAGCGCTCGGCGCCCATCCCGGACACGAACTCGGGCATCACCGCGACGTTCGGCTCGCTGCGCGGGACCGGTGCCGCGAGCGCGTCCCGCACGCGCTCGATCGTCTCGAGCGCACCCCGGTAGGCGTCGGCCAGCGGCCGCCCGCCGCTGAGATCGGCGTTCGCGATCACGGTCACGGTGTGGCGCAGGTGGTCGAAGACGACCAGTGTGTCGGTCAGCATCAGCGCCATGTCCGGCAGACCGAGTTCGTCCGGCGGCGGGTCACCGAGCGGCTCGACGGTGCGCACAAGGTCATAACCGAAGACGCCCACGGCACCGCCGGTGAACGGCGGGCCGCCGTCGAGCGGCGCCTGGTCGTATGCGCCGGTCGCCTCGGCGGCGAGGGCGTACGGGTCACCGCCCTGCTCCAAGTGCCAGCGGATCACCTCTCGCGGCTCAAGGCCGATGAACGACCAGCGTCCAACCTGGCCCTGTTCCGCGGACTCGAGCAGGAACGCCGGACGTTCGGGTGCGAGCCGACGCAGCTTCAGAAAGGCCGAGACCGGCGTCTCGCAGTCCTCGACGTAGCTCAGCGAGACGGGGATCAGGTTGTGGCGCTCGGCGAGTCGCGCGGCCTCATCGAGGCTTGGGCGCGCTGCCTCGGTATCGCGGTCAGGCGCGACGGCCATCGAGCACCTTCCCTGCGTCCGCGATCGTGCGTCCGCGCGCGGCGAGCAGCACCAGCAGGTGGTACAGCAGGTCGGCGGCCTCTTCGTCGACCCTTTCGTCGGTCTCCTCACGCACGGCGCGCGTGACCTCCTCGGCCTCCTCGCGGACCTTCTCCCCCGCGAGCGCCGGGTCGGCGAGCAGGCTCGCCGTGTAGGAGCCGGCCGGGTTGGTCGCGGCCCGCTCGGCGATCGTGCGCTGCAGCCGGCCGAGCGCATCGAAGGCCGGGTCGGCGAGTTCGCCGCGGTAGAAGCAGCTGCGCTGCCCCGTGTGGCATGCCGGGCCGGCCGCGTCGACGAGCGCGAGCAGCGCATCGCCGTCGCAGTCCACGCGCAGTGCGCGCACGCGCATCACGTTGCCCGACGATTCGCCCTTGCGCCACAGCTCGCCGCGCGAGCGGCTGTAGAAGTGCAATTCGCCTGTCTTGCGGGTCGCGGCCAGCGCGTCCGCGTTCATGTAGGCGAGCATCAGCACCTCGCCGGACGCCCAGTCCTGGACGATGCACGGCACCAGACCCTCGCCGAAATCGACGAGGCCGTCGATCTGCTCGTTCGGCTCGCTCACCGCCCGATTGTATGAGGGCCGGTTACCCAGCCGCTTTGCGCGAGACTGCCGACGATGGGCGAGCTGCTCGACCGCGAACTGCTTTTCGTGACCGGCAAGGGCGGCGTCGGGCGCACAACGCTCGCCGCGGCGATCGGCGTGCTCGCCGCGCGCCGCGGGCACCGGACCGTGATCGTCGAGGTCGGCGAGCAGAGCCGGCTGCCCGGGCTGTTCGCCGTTCCGGCGCGGGGACCGGGTCTTGCGACCTCGCTCGACCGCCATCTCGAGAGCATCACGATCGACCCCGACAAGGCGCTCGCCCGCTGGCTTCAGCGAGTTGGTGGCCGTGCAGCCGGGCGCCTGCTGGCGTCAAGTTCGACGTTCCAGTATTTCGCCGCGGCCGCGCCCGGCGCACGCGAGCTGATAGCGATGGTCGCGATCTGGGAGCTCACGGCGGCCTCGGGGACCACCGGCAGCTACGACGTCGTGATCGTCGACGCGCCGGCGAGCGGACATGCGATCGGGATGCTCGGCTCCCCGGCGACGTTCGGCGCGATCGCGCGCGTCGGACCGATCGCGGCGCACAGTCGCAGCGTGCAGGAACAGGTCGGCGACCCGCGGCGCTGCGGCGTGGTTGCCGTCGCGATCCCGACGGAGATGGCGGTCAGCGAGACGCTCGATCTCGCGGGCGCGGTGCACGAGACACTCGGGCGGGATCTCGACGCCGTCGTCGTCAATCAGCTGCTGCCACGCCGGTTCTCCAACGAGGAGCTCGCCCGCGCGCACGCCGCGAGCCTTGCGCCGCCACTGCGACCCGCGCTTGGCGCCGCGGTCGGCGCGGTTGCCGATCTCGAGACACGGGCGCGGGCGCAGCGCAGCCACGTGCAGCGCCTGCGCCGCGACGGCCTGGACGCCGCGACCGTTCCGTTCCTCTGGGAGGAGTCGCTCGAGGCGGCGGCGATCGAGCGGATCGCCGAGCACCTTGCCCGTCAGTCTTTTGGCGTCAGTTGATCCCGAGGCGATCGAGCAGGGCATCGTCCGAGCGCCAGTCGCGCCGCACGCGGACCGCGAGATCAAGATGGACCTTGCTGTCGAGCAGGCGCTCCAGTTCACGCCGCGCCGCGATTCCGATCGCCTTGACCATCTTTCCCTGAGCGCCGACGACGATCGCCTTCTGCGACTCGGACTCGACCCAGATCAGCGCACGCACGACGCACAGCGAGGGCCGCGGACGCTCGATCTCCTCGATTACGACCTCGGTGGCGTGGGGCAGCTCGCGGTAGGTGCGGCGGATCAACGCCTCGCGGATCAACTCTGCTGCGAGCAGCTCGAGCGGCTGGTCGGATGTGTCGCCGGGACCGAACAGGAACGGCCCCTCGGGCATCTGGTCGCGCAGGTGAGCGAGCAACTGGTCAACGCCGCTGCCGCGGCGGGCGCTGACCGGGAAGATCTCGGCGCCCGGAGCCAGCCGGGCCGCGTCTTCGAGCACCGGCACGAGCGCCGCAGAGGACAACTTGTCGACCTTGTTGACGGCCACCGTGACCGGAAGCCTGAGACGTGAGAGCTCCGCCGCGATGTAGCGGTCACCGGGACCGACCCCCTGTTCGGCGCTGACGAGCTGCAAGACCGCGTCGGCACCTTCGAGCTCCTGCTGGACCCGCCCCGCCATGCGCGCGGTCAGTGGATCGCGGGGGCGCTGGACCCCGGGCAGGTCGACGAAGGCGACCTGCGCGTCGCCGGACTGATGGACGCCACGGATAGCGCGCCGCGTGGTCTGCGGGCGATCGGATGTGATCGCGACCTTCTCGCCGACCGCGGCGTTGATGAACGTCGACTTGCCGACGTTCGGGCGGCCCGCCAGCGCGACGATACCCGCGCGGCTCACGTGAGCCGCGCGATCAGTTCGTCCTGCAGGACCAGCATCTCGCCGTCATCGGTCTCGTGATCCATCCCCAGCAGGTGCAGCGTTCCGTGGACGACGGCCTCGCGCAGATCCTCGGTACGCGGCGGGCAGATCACGATGTCGCCGAGCTCGCGCGGGCCGGCCAGCTCGTCCAGGCCGTCGACCGGGAACGAGAGCACGTCCGTCGGGCTGTCTTTCCCCCTGTGTACCGCGTTCAGGTGAGCGATACGGGATTCGTCGACGAACGTCACGGCGAGGTGACCGTCCTGGACGCCCCGGCTCGCACAGGCGGCGCGGCAGAGTCGCTCGATCTCGGCCGTGGCGAGCGCCTCCTCGCCGAGCACCTCGACCTCGACGGGCACCTAGGCGCTGCGGATCGCGCGCGCGGCGACCTGGGCGGCGGACGACGCCTCGCGCTCGGCATCGTGAGCGTCGTAGGCCTCGACAATGTGCTGGACGAGTTTGTGGCGCACGACGTCCTTGCCGCCGAAGCGCACGAAGTCGATCCCCTCCACCGAGGTCAGGATGTCGGCTACTGCGACCAGACCGGAGCGCTGCTCGTGCGGGAGGTCGATCTGCGTCACGTCGCCGGTGACGACCATCCGTGAGCCGAAGCCCAGGCGCGTGAGGAACATCTTCATCTGCTCCGGCGTCGTGTTCTGGGCCTCGTCGAGGATCACAAACGAGTCGTTGAGTGTGCGGCCTCGCATGAACGCGAGCGGCGCGATCTCGATCACTCCGCGCTCGATGTACTGCGTGACTTTCTCGGCGTCGAGCATGTCGTGCAGCGCGTCGAACAGTGGCCGCAGGTACGGGTCGACCTTCGCCATCAGGTCACCCGGCAGGAAGCCGAGCCGCTCGCCCGCCTCGACCGCGGGGCGCGTGAGGATGATCCGGTTCACCTCGTGGCGCGAGAGCGCCGCAGCTGCGAGCGCGACCGCGAGAAACGTCTTGCCGGTCCCGGCGGGGCCGATTCCGAAGGTCACGGTGTTGCGACGCACCGAGTCGACGTATCGCTTCTGGTTGACGGTGCGCGGCGCGACGCGGAGGTTCCGGTGGCTCCAGATCACATCCTCGAGAACCTTCGCGGCAGGCTCGCTGGCCTCGATCGCGCCGGCCACGGCGCCAACCGTCGCCGGACCGAGCTCGTGGCCGCGGTCGGCGAGCTCGCGCAGCTCCGCGACGACCTGCTCGCCCGCGCGCACGTCGCGCTCGCCCCCGTCCAAGGAGAGGATGTTGCCGCGCAGACGGACGTCGCAGTCCAGATGGGCCTCGAGCGCGCGCAGCACTGCATCCTGACTTCCCGCGATTTGCGCGGCGACTGCGTTGCTGAGCTCGAGCTGGACTTTCACGCGGTGAGGGCCGCCTTGACGATTGCCGAGACCCGCTTGCCGTCGGCCCGATCGCCGACTGCCTGCATTGCCGCCCGCATCGCGTTGCCCATTTCCTTCGGCGAGCTCGCGCCGCTGTCGGCGACGGCGGTGCGCACGAGCTCCGCGAGCTCGTCGTCGCTCAGTTCAGCCGGCAGGTACGTCGTGATGATCTGCGCCTCGAAGTCCTCATGGGCAGCCAGCTCGTCGCGGCCCGCTTCCCGGAAAGTCTCGCTCGCCTCGAGCCGACGCTTGCGCTCGCGGCGCAGAACGGCCTGCTGATCGCCGGGCCCCTCCTTGCCGTCCTTCTGCAACTCGGAGAGCAACATCCGCAGCGCACCGACGCGCTCTTTTTCGCCGGCGCGCATCGCCTCCGTGAGATCTGACCGGATCCGCTCCGATGGCTCCATCCAGCGCTACAGGATACGCGCCGAGGCGACAGTCCCCGGAGTGCAGCCCGCGGCTACTAGTCTGGCTGCCGATGGATCAGGGGCTCTACACCGCGGCGCTCGAGCCGTTCGAACGCGAAACCGACCAGCTGCTGCCGCTCGGGGCGGCCGTGCTCGACGCGCACACGCACCTCGGCCTCGACGAGGACGGGCGCTCGCTGACGAGCGCCGACCTCCTCCTGCAGCTCGACGCCGCGCACGCCGCGCGGGCCTGCGTGTTCCCGCTGCACGACCCGGAGCGACGCCCCGCCTACCAGGTACCGAACGACCGAGTACTCGGTTGGGCCGCGAGCGCACCCGAGCGCCTCGTGCCGTTCTGCCGCCTGGACCCCGCCGAATCACCGATCGCCGAGGCGCAGCGGTGCGTGAAGCTCGGCGCGCGCGGGATCAAGCTCCACCCGCGCGCCCAGGACTTCCAGTTCGACAGCCCGGTGATGAACGACATCTTCGCGTTCGCCGAACAGGAGCGGATCCCGATCCTGATCCACGCCGGCCGTGGTATGCCGCCGATCGCGGAAGCGCTCAGCGCCGTCGCGCTGCGCCACCCGGGCGCGGCCCTGATCCTCGCGCACGCCGCGATCTGCGACCAGGGCATCCTCACCACGCGGCTCGCGGACCATCCGGCCGTCGTGTTCGACACCTCGTGCTTCTTCCCGGTCGACCTGATCGCCCTCTTCACGCGCGTCGGCGCCGAGCGGATCGTTTTCGCGTCGGACCCGCCGTACGGACAGCCCGCCGCCACGCTCTACTTCGTGCTGCGCGCCGCCGCCTACTGCAAGGTGCCCGAGGATGCGCTGCGGATGACGCTCGCCGGCACCATGGAGCAGCTGCTGTCAGGCGAGCCGGCCCCCGAGCCGAGCGCGCCCGCCTGCGGCGAGGAGATCACGATTCACGCGCGGCTCGCGCGCGTGGCCAGCTACATCTCGCTCGTCGGGCCGGCGCTGTTCGCCGGCGCGCTCGAGCAGGCGCTGCAGATGCTCGAGCTGGCGATCGCGGCCTGCCGCGACGACGATCCGGGCGAGCTCGCCGAGGAGCTCGAGCTGCTCGGGGAGACTCTGGGGGCCGCCGCGAAACTGCTGGCCTCCGGCGAGGACGGTGTGCGCGCGACCTTCGACCTGATCTACCGCTCGAACGCCTTCGCCTGGACCGTCCCGGCCGGCGTCTAGCGGCGCAGCAGCAGCGCCGCCCAGCCATCCAGCTCGCGGCGCTCTGCGAGAGCGAGCCCGCGCGCGGCGAACGCCGCTGCGACCTCGTCGGCCTCCTGGGCAAGCAGGCCCGAGGCGATCAACGCAAGTGGCGCGAAGGGGAGCGCGGGCGCAAGTTCGAGCAGCAGCGGCCGCAACAGGTTGGCGAGAACCAGTGTGTTCGGCGCGTCGGGGAGGACGAGCGCCTCGCGACGCAGATCCATCAGGGCGACCGCCACCTCGACGCCGTTGACTGCGGCGTTCTCCGCGGCGGCGGCGACCGCGAGCGGGTCGTTGTCGAGTGCTAGTACCGGCGCATGGCCGAGCTTTGCGGCCGCGATCGCAAGGACACCCGAGCCGGTGCCGACATCGACCACGGGGCCGGGTCCCGAGTGCGCGGTCTGCGCGAGCAGGAGCTCGAGCGAGAGCCTGGTCGTGGCATGCGAACCCGTGCCGAACGCGCGACCGGGGTCGACGACGATCTCCAGCACGCCCTCGCCGGCGGACGACTCCCAGGGCGGGCGAACGTACAGCCCGGGCTCGCCGGGCCCGGCCGGGGCGATCGCGACCGGACGGTGGAACGCGCGCCAGCGCTCATGCCAGTCGTCGGGGATCTCTTCGGTCGCCACCTCGACCAGGCCGCCCGCGGCTGCCGCGCGCAGGTCCGGAAGCTCGGGCAACTCGCCCGGGGCCCCGTAGACCGCGAACTCGACGAACTCGCCGGAATCGCTTTCCTCGACGCCCCCGGGGACCAGTTCGAGCAGCTCGGCGAGCACGATTTCGGCCCGCTCGGCCGGCACGCGCAGGACGAGGCGGATCAATGTCCGATCGCGCGCCGCAGGCGGGCGAAGACCGATTCCGGGCCTCGTCCGTTCTCGGCTGTGAGCGTGGCGTTGAACTCGTCGAGCATCGTCTGCTGCTCGGCAGTCAGCCGACGCGGCACGACGACGTTCACGACGACGCGAATGTCGCCGCGGCGCCCGCGTCGCAGCGGCGGCATTCCCTCGCCGCGCAGGCTCACGATCTCGCCGGGCTGCGTGCCGGGCTCAAGCTCGAGCTCGCGTGGGCCGTCAAGCGTCGGGACCGTCACGGTCGTGCCGAGCGCCGCCTGCGTCGCCGCGACGTCGACAACGGTTACGAGATCGTCGCCGTCGCGCACGAATCGCTCGTCCTCGCGGACCGCGACCAGGACGTAGAGGTCGCCCGGCGGGCCGCCGCGGACGCCGGCGTGCCCGCCGGCGCCGACGCGGATTCGCTGGCCGTCGGCGATGCCGGCCGGGATCTCCACCGTGACGTTCTGGGCCGCGGCGATCCGGCCGCTGCCCGAGCACGTCTCGCAGGGCACGGTCGCAGCGCGCCCGTCGCCGCCGCAGTTGTCGCAGACGACGGTCCGCACGACCTGCCCGAACGGTGTGCGCGCGACGCTCTGGAGCTGACCGGCCCCGCCGCAGCGCGGACAGGTCTCGATCGGCGTTCCGGGCTCGGCGCCATTGCCGTGGCAGTGCTCGCAGGTCACGACCGCCTCGTAGGCGACCTCCACGGTCTTGCCGCCTGCCGCCTCGGCGAGCTCGATCTCGACTGCCGCCGCAACGTCACCGCCCTGTTCAGGCCCGCCGCGCTGCGCGAAACCCCCGCCGCCGAAGAAGGCGTTGAAGATGTCGCCAATCGAGGAGAACGCGTCAAAGTTCGGCGCGTAGCCGCCGGACCGCAGACCCTCGTGCCCGTAGCGGTCGTAGGTCGCACGCCGTTCCGGGTCGGAGAGGATCTCGTAGGCCTCGGCGGCCTCCTTGAAGCGCGCCTCGGCGTTCGGGTCGTGCGCGTTGACGTCCGGGTGCAGCTGTCGAGCGAGCCGGCGGAAGGCTTTCTTGACCTCCTGCTCGTCGGCGTCGCGAGCGACGCCGAGCACCTCGTAGGGGTCGCGTGGCACGGCGCCGCTAGTCGCCGGCATAGGCGTTCTCGACAAACAGCGACAGCTCGCGCGCCGCGCCCCGCACGCTCGCGATCGCGCCGGCGTAGTCCATCCGCACCGGTCCGATCAGCGAGACGGCGCCAACCCGCCGCTGCGCGGGCCCGTAGCCGGCCGCGACGACCGACAGGGAGTGCAGCGCCGGGAGCACGTTCTCGCTGCCGATGCGCACGTAGACACTCTCGCTCAGAGCGTCGTGCAGCACCGCGAGCAGCGCGACGCGCCGCTCGAGCAGGTCGACGAGGTCGTGGACCGGTCCGCTGGCGTCGATCACGCCGGCTTCGAAGAGTCGCGCCGTGCCGTCGAAGTAGATCCGATCCTGACCCTCGAACGCGAGATCGTCGAAGCCGCGCGCGAAGCGGGCGAGGAATCCGCGCTCGCGCTCGCCGAGTTCGGGGTCGGCAAGGCGCTGGGCGACCATCCGAGCCCCGATCGAAAGGCCCTGCAGGCGCTCGTTGAGGTACTCGCCGGCCCAGGCGACGAGGCCCGGGTCGACGGGCCCGTCGAACGTCGCGATCATCTTCGAGACGTTGCCCGTCGAGGTGATCACGACGATCAGCACGGCCTCGGGTTGGAGCGCCAGGACCTCGACGTGGCGAATCGTCGCGGCGCTCATCGACGGCGCGGAGATCACCGCCAGCAGGTTGGTCATCTGCGAGAGCGACTCGCTCGCGGCGCGCATCGCCTCGTCCACCTCGCGGCGCGCAAGCTCGAGCCTGACCGGCGCCGGCGCAGGCAGCAGGTCATCCCCACCGAGCATCCGATCGACTACGTAGCGCTGCCCCGCCTCGGTCGGCACACGCCCGGCCGAGGTGTGCGGATGGCCGAGCAGCCCCTGCTCCTCGAGCAGCGCGAGTTCCCCGCGGATCGTCGACGGACCGCACTGCAGCGTCGGGTCGGCGGCGATCGCGCGCGAGCCGACCGGCATCCCGGTTCGCAGGTATCCCTCGACGACGTGCCAGAGGATCCGCTCTTGGCGTTCGGTGAGCATGCGTCGATTCTAGGCGCGGCCTCCTGCGACCTAACGGCGACAGAGGTCCGGGACTCAGTGCAGCCGATAGCCGACGCCGCGAGAGGCGACGACGAGACCTGGCGCGCCGGCCCGCGCGAGGCGCATCCGCAGGCGGCTGGCGTGTGCGTCAAGTGTGCGTGAATGAACCAGGCCGCCCCACAACGCGCGCATCAGCTCGGCGCGCGGCACGACCCGGTCGGGCGCCGCGACGAGCGCGGCGAGCAGCTCGAACTCGAGCCGGCGCAACGGCAGGACCGTCCCAGCGACCGTCACCTGGCGCGCGTCGAGATCGACCTCCAGCGAGCCGACACGCCGGCGCGCCCCGTGCGGGCCATGCAGCCGGCGCGCGATCCCCGCGATCCGGGCGCGCAGCTCGCCGTACTCGACGGAGCCGGCGACAGCATCATCCGCGCCGGCCTCGAGCGCGGCGACGGCATGCTCGGGTGCCGTCACAACGACGATCCCGACGGTCGGCGCCAGCGCCGTCGCGGCGCTGCGCACCCCGCGAACGAGGTTCACGGCAGCGACGGCAGAGCCCGCGTCGCAGAGCACCAGCACGTCGATCGGGCCACGCCGCGCGATCACCTCGGCATGCGCGACGCTGCGGGCGAGCGCGGCAGCGTAGCCGTCAAGCGACAGACGGCCGGCTAGCCGCGCACCCGCCGGGCCGTCGGCGTCGAGCAGCAGCACCGTGGTACTCACGGCGTTTCCACCTCCCGGGGGCTGACATCGAGCGCGCTGCGCGCGATCAGCGCAAGCACGTCCGTGTGGACCCAGGGCGTCGGAACCCGCCGCCCGCCCTCGGGGAGCATTCCGACCCGGCGCGCGAGCCAGCTCGTATCGCCGCTGAGCCCGCCGGAGCTGTCGCGCTTGGTGCGCCCGCAGCGCATCGCCATCGCGCCGAGCGTTGCGTGGCGCCCCGCAAGCTCCCGTTCGACGCGTTCGCGCAGCGCGCGGTTCAGCAGGATCGGGCTCTCGAGCAGGCGACGCAGCTCGCTGCGCAGGACGCCGGCCGAGCGCGGCGCGGCGGCGATCGCAGCCTCCGTGGCGGCGCGCACCGGGGCGTAGCTTTCGAGCGCTCCCGCGACGTCGCGGACGCTGAGTGGCTTGCCGTCGGCGGCGATCCAGCGCAGCTCGCCGCCGACGGTTGCCCGCAGTGAGATCGCCGCTCCGCCGGGGCCGACGAGCTCACGCTGCGCGCAGGAGCCCTCGGGCGGCGCAGCCGCTTCGAGCGGGCGCGACTTCGACGGCGCGACGCAGCGCAGCGCGCGGACCGCCGCGTCGCCGGCATAGAGCTGCGCGAGCAGGTCCGCGTTGCCGAGCGGCTCCTCGAGACCGAGGTGCGCGACGAGCCGCATGTCACGAGGCTCGCGAGCGGCGCGGTCGAAGACGATCCGTCCGGCGGGGCCGTCGGAGAGGAGCACTTCCCGCTGCTCGCCTCCGGCCGCCGTGAACTTCGTCAGGCGTCGTGCCGGCGCGGCGCCTGTGACCTGGGTCTCGAACATTTTCTCCTCCGTCCGTGGATTCGCCCGGGACCGGCCTCGCCGCTCGGGCACTGCTTGCCTACAGACCAGTCCGACCGTCCTCGCGGCCTGTGACGCGACCCGCGCGGGGACCTACGATCGACCGGTGGACCGCCCAGAACCCGCCCCGCGCAGCGGCGTGCCGCTTGCGCAATCCGCCCTCGGCCGAATGCCGTCCACGGTGCTGGTTTTCGGCGCATTCACGTCGCTGCAACTCGGATCGTCATTGGCGGTGCGGCTCTTTGGAGACATCGGCCCCGCCGGCGTCGTGACGCTGCGACTGGTCGCCGGCGCAGTCCTGATCACCGCGATCTCGCGCCCGCGGCTGCGCGGCGTCGACCGGCGCGCGCTGTCAGCCGCCTGCCTGTTCGGACTGATCCTGTTTGCGATGAACCTCTGCTTCTACGAGGCGATCAGCCGGATCCCGCTGGGGATCACGGTCGCGATCGAGTTCCTCGGTCCCCTGTCGGTCGCCGTCTTCGGATCGCGCAGGCCACACGACCTGGTCTGGGCCCTGCTCGCGCTGGCCGGCGTCGCGGCGATGACGCGCGGCAACGCCGATGTGACGACGGCGGGCATCGTCCTCGCGCTCGCGGCGGGCGCCTTCTGGGCCGCCTACATCCTCGTGAACGCGCGCGTCGGCAGCTACTTCGCCGGCGCAGACGGGCTCGCGATCGCGCTCTGCGTGGCGGCGGTGATCGCGCTGCCCGTCGGCGCCGCGAGTGCCGGATCGGCGCTCCTGCAGCCGCACGC